>Ga0265594_1000035_pt1 | contig 113510 bp, 122 predicted proteins | sample saktaG_11_FD_190147 | JGI IMG/M metagenome (GOLD analysis project Ga0265594, IMG submission 190147) | Saline water microbial communities from Sakinaw Lake, British Columbia, Canada - sak_2011_5_24_80m | ecosystem: Environmental > Aquatic > Non-marine Saline and Alkaline > Saline ...
GCGTATGAATCGCTCTAAACCCAGTCCCCATCATTTTCCCATTATTAAAAATCAAATCACACGCCAATTTGTCATAACATGAATGTAACCAGCTTTTTTTATTAGGTAAGAAAACACCCGCAATCCGTGTCGCAAACCAGACAGCAAAAAGTGGAATGGAAATTACAGGCATGTCCGGTCGAATACCCGATTTTTTAAACACCCGAATAATCCTGTTAAATTCATAAGGCTCCGCATCACAAACATTTAAGATAGCCACCCTCGGATTGTTTTCTTTTATAGCTTTTTCATCTTTTAATCTGCGAAAATCTGCGAAATCTGTGGATTGTATTATGTGAGCAATAAAATCAACCAGATTCGGCCTCGCCAATGCCGACATCCTCTGCGAACCTGGGCCAAACCGAAGATAGGCGACCTTACCCGGAGCAAAAACCCTGCGGTCCAGATTCAAACTCCATTCACGATCATACACCGGAGCCAGACGCAAAATAACCAAATTATGGAGAGTACCTTCGTCATATAAAGCACGCAACCGCCTCTCAGCATCCAGCTTACTCACAGCATAATCACTTGACGGCCAACACTCCCCATCCTCTGTTTTCCCCTTCTTTGTCTTTCCTGATCCCTGACCCCTGACCCCTGACCACTGTTCCCCTTCCCCATAAACCGACACCGAAGAAAAAAAGATAAAACACACATCAGGATTACACTCAGCAGCAGCCTTCGCAAGATTTTCCGTTGCTTCGCTGTTAACCCTCATATAAGTGGCAGAATCGACCGCTCCGATCTTCTGGTGCGCAATACCGGCACAGTGAATGACAACATCCGGCGAATATTTTCCGCAGATCTCAGCCACTGAATCCCGATTGGTCAGATCAGCCTGCTCCCATGTAATCTTTTCATTGCCCAAAATGGCATCTGTAAGATCTACCCCGATTACATTATTGCCGGAGCCTAATCGCCTGCAGAGAGCGCTTCCGATAAAACCTCCCGCTCCGGTTATGAGGACAGTAGACATTTTCATCTCAGATCATTGATAAAAAACTCATTTGAACCAGACAGTTCGATTAATATAATCCGTATAACTCATTATAATGCGAACTACTTTTTTTGACACGTTTTCAACATCGTAATCCTGTACCATTCTGAACTGACGTTCGCTTTCTGAATACTGTGAGGTAACAACCTTAACGGATTCCAGAACCCTATCAGCTTTCAGACCGCACATAATCAGGGTTCCTTCGTCCATTCCCTCTGGACGTTCATGGGCGTTTCGAATCGTCACAGCCGGGAAGTTCAGGATGGAAGATTCTTCCGTGATTGTACCGCTGTCTGAGATTACACAGAAGGCATTCATCTGAAGTTTTACATACTCAAAAAACCCTAAAGGTTTTAAAAAGCGGATTCGCTTATCCTGGTTCTCGACACCAAGGCTTTTCAATTTCTTTCGGGTCCGGGGGTGAGTCGAAACAATAATCGACTTTTTGTATTTGTCTGATATTGCCTTTAACGATGCTAAAAAATCCTCAAAATTTGTTTCACTGTCAACATTCTCCTCCCTGTGGGCGCTGACAATAAAATATCCTCCGGGTTCTACCTGCAGTTCTTCCAAGACATTCGATTCACTTATTCGGGGCATATAGTACGTCAGTACTTCCTTCATGGGAGAGCCCGTTTTAATAATTGTTTCAGGTTTTATGCCCTCAGCCATAAGGTATCGACGCGCGTGTTCAGTATAAGGCATATTAATATCACTTATGTGATCAATAATCTTCCGGTTGATTTCCTCCGGAACCCGCTGATCGAAACAACGGTTTCCCGCTTCCATGTGAAAGATAGGAATCTTACGACGCTTTGCAGATATTGCAGAAAGGCAACTGTTTGTATCACCAAGAAGAAGCAGTGCATCAGGCTTTTCTTTTTCCATTACTTCATCTGACTTAGCAATAATGTTTCCAATGGTTTGAGCAAGTATTCCACCTGCCGCTTCCAGAAAGTGATCAGGCTTTCTGATCTCAAGCTGCTCAAAAAATATCTTATTAAGTTCATAATCATAATTCTGCCCGGAATGTACCAATATATGGTCGGTATATTTATCTAATTCGCATATCACCCGGCAGAGTTTAATTACTTCGGGTCGGGTACCTACAATAGTCATGACCTTTAACGACATATGGAAACCCCTCTTAATTTTTGTAGAATTCTATCGGAGCAATTCAGTATCCTCTAATTCCACATCCTCAACCATGAGATTGTGATCTTTTAATAATGCGATAGTCTGATCGAGACTAAGCACCGTATCTTCTGAACTGAATTCCTTACTCAGAACATTAGGCTCACGCTTTTGCGGATCAGACAATTCGGGCAACATTGACAGAATGGCATAATAATCACCACGAACCACGCAATGCTGGGCCTCTTCTTCAGACACCATAATCTCGTGCATTTTCTCTCCCGGGCGGATACCGGTAATTTTAATTTTGATATTCCGATCACCAACAAGGGCCTGAGCGATATTCAACATGGTTGCTGATGGAGCTCTCGGGACAAAGGTTTCTCCCGGTCGCGCTTCGCGAAGGGCTGTAAAAACGGTATCAACAGCCTGGTTGAGGCTCAACAGAAATCGTGTCATTTCAGGTATGGTTACTGTTACTGGCCCGCCGCTTCTGATCTGTTCATGAAAGAGCGGGATAACAGACCCACGGGATGCCAGCACATTGCCATATCGAACACAGATAAACCGTGTTTGCTGATTCAAGACATTCGCTGCAGTAAAAATCCTCTCCTGAAGAGACTTGGTCATACCCATTACATTAACAGGCTTACAGGCCTTATCGGTACTGATACCGACGACCGTTTCCACGGGATAACCATTCTCTTGCATGGCATGCACAATATTAACCGCTCCCATACAATTTGTCATTAAAGCCTGTTCCGGAAAATACTCACAGGTCGGGACTTGTTTCAATGCGGCAGCGTTAATAACAATATCAGCATCTTTCACGACTGAGCAAACATCTGCATAACTACGAACATCTCCGATACGGAATTCCAGTTTATCCATAAAGTTTCGATAGATCACCTCATCAGTAGCCACCAGTTTATGCATATAGGCCATTCTCATGTTATGCTGCTTTGCTTCATCACGTGAAAAGACAATTATCTTCCTGGGGCAACCCAATTCTCTTTTCAGCAAGCGATGCACAACCGTCTTCCCCAAAGATCCGGTTCCCCCGGTAATCACAACTGTTTTATTCTCAAAGAGTTGCATTATACTATACCTCACCTATATCGATTATGTATTCTGCGGTAACGAAATGAAGTCCTGATGCATTTTATCCACCAATTCCGGCCAGGAAGGCGGCATATAGCCAGTTAACCGGCGAAATAGAGATGAATCCAGAGAACGATTCTGTCGAGAATCATCATATGGTTCAATTTTAATTTCTTTGTCATATTTTTTTGCCACCAATTTCAACAGGTCATATTTTGAGATAGGATCGGATGATACATGGTAAACTCCTGTCAGCTCTGGGTTGGGAAGGATATAGTCAGTAATAATTCGTGCAAATTCTATAGTTGGAAACCCGGAATAAATCGCGTGTGTAAATCCGCGAACCTTTCCTTCCTGGGCAAGAAACCATTCAATTAATCCAAGTTTTCCTTTGAGCTCATGCCCGATAATTGATGTTCTTAATGTCAGGCAATGCAGAGGATAAGCAACTTCCCCCAGGAATTTAGATCTTCCATAAAGATCATCTGCAGTAGAGGAATCATTCTCCGTATAATTTCCCTTTTTGCCATCAAAGACACAATCCGTGCTGATATGAATCATCCGTGCGCCGGCAGAGCGGCAAATCATTGAAATCTGATGGGGCAGCAATGAGTTTATAATAATAGCCGAAAGAGGGTCACTTGCCATCGGCAATTGTTTGATCAGGCCGATGCAATTAATCACAACGTCCGGCTGTATGGAGGCGAAAGCTCTGATAACCGTATCAAAATTATCTGCGTCTACACCTACTCGTATTTTTTCTACAGCATCAGGATGAAACCACAGGGAAAGTCCACTTGAGGTTCGCGCCGTTGCGTATACATCCAGATTTTTCTGTAAGGACAGTTGCATAAACAGTGTATGTCCCAGCATTCCGGTGCCACCAAGAATTAAAACTTTTGTTTGCATGCTTATACTTCCCAGTTCTTGTTAATCGGGATGTGTTGTTAATGAATTATATGCTTTCTCCACAAATCATAAATCTATGTATTATTTTCTTTTTTTTTTAACTCTTCCATCCAAAGCTCTAAACGATCCAAGAGCATCTTATGTTCGAAATGTGCATTAAAATAAGTGTTGCCACACATTCCCATTGCCTGGCGTTCCGATTGAGGCATACGATACATTGCAAGCACAGCCGCTGCTAAAGCTTCCGGATTTTCCGCCGGGCAGGTCAACCCAGCCCCTGCTTCTTCAATAATTCTAGCCCCCTCGCCGTCCAGTGCAGCAATTATCGGCTTTGCACACGCCAGGTAAGATTGAACCTTTGACGGAATTGTAAGTGCAAAAATAGGTTCTTTTTTGAGCGTAACGAGTAAAACATCAGACAAAGCGAAAAATCTGGGCATAGCTTCTACCGGATATCTGCCGAGCAGATGCACGGTTTGCATTAAATTTCGTTCAATAACTTGTGATTTAACCCAGGGAAACATACGACCATCCCCGATAATTACCCAATTGATTTCTGTTTGCTCTTTCAATAGTTCTGCAGCTTTCAAAATCGTTCCAAAATCTTGAGAAGCTCCGATATTTCCAGCAAAAGTCACACAGAATCCTTCAGGCATCACTGCACGTTGGGGCGCATCCTTTTCAAGCACCACCGGTTGATAAAGCTCTTCCGCGCTGTTGGGGTAGAATAAAATGCAACTCGAATCCCCGCCCAGACGCGTTACAGGTTCAAAAAAAGCCTGTGATTGGATAAGGATACGATTACATCCTCTATATATAAATCGGACAAGCATTTCTACCATTTTCAGAATTTTTTCTGAACGAACCGCACCAGTGGCTGACAGGCTCTCCGGCCACAGATCCTGCATCCAGAACATGACCGGAGCAGATTTCAGTTTTTTTAATAAAAGCGCGGGCAGACATACTGTAATCGGAGAAGGTTCATAAATAAATATAAGGTCAAACTTTCCCCGGCAAAAAAAGGGGGCTAAAAAACTCGCAAAAAATGCAAAGGAAAGATAGTTGAGCGCCAGACGGAAGCCCTTCCCATTACCGCGCGGAACAAGGGGCAATCGCATCACCTTTACACCATGGTAATCTTGACGAATATTTTTAAAAAAACCATAGCCTTGAAAGAAATGTCCATCGGGATAATTTGGTATTCCAGTTAAAACTGTCACCTGGTGACCTTTTTTGTTCAATCCCACGGCAAGATCGTTAATGCGAAAGCTCTCAGGCCAGAAGTATTGAGTAACAATCAAAATCTTCATTTTATCTTCTTGCATTCAATATCTGGCGGTATAACTTTAAGTACTTACTTATGACAGAGTCCCAGGTAAAATGCTTATAAACATACTCTTTAAGGTTTACTCCATATAATTTCAACTGGGCAGGATTTCTGAGGATTTCAATAAGACCATTTTGCAGTCCGTCGACGGATGCCGGTACTACCTGACCCCCGCCGATACTGGCTACATCATTAAAACCACATTGATCTGTCAATAATACGGGTGTTCCCGTGATACCTGCCTCAAGAACCACTATTGACATGGCTTCCTGTCTGGAAGGAATAACTAAAAGGTCAGCAGCATGATATGCTTGAGACTTATCTGCACCTACCAGATAACCGAGGAAATGGACCCGGTCGCTGGCGCTGAACTCAACAACCATATCTTTTAAATCTGAGAACATTCCACCATCAGGCCCGGCAAAGACCAGATGGAAATCCTTCAGTTTGTCTTTTACATTGCAAAAGGCTCGTAGAAGCAAATCAGGCCCTTTTATGGAATTTAAACGTCCCATAAACATTATAAAAGATTTTTTGTCCAACCCGTATTTCTTCCGGAAACCAGCAGCGTCAGTTGCCTGAAAATCCTCAACATTGATTCCATTGGGAATAATTGATATTTTATCTACCTTAACCCCATAAGCTTGAAATTGATCAATTTCGTTTACGGCTATTGCAATATGTCCAGTTGCATTGCGAATTATTTTGTTGCCAATAACCCAATTGTATAATTTTTTAATAAACTTGGATCTGCCATAGATTGGAAGCGCGCCGGCAGGACATACCACGTAGGACTTATCAAGACGATGCGCAATAAAATAAACCAGAGCGTTTATAAAAGTCCAATGACCCATAAGATGGACAATGTCAGCAACCTCTACAATTTTTTTAATCTCGCTGTATGAAAATCTCGGAATATAAAAACGTTTAAGCAAACAAGTTAACGCAATAACATTTACCCCATCCAATGCCTTTATACGTTCAGCAGTTAACCCCAAATCGGTGGTCAGAACAGTGCATTCTATGCCAGCTTTAACCAGAGATCGGCTTATCTGAAAAGTCCGTTCCGCAGTTCCCCCACCGGTCACTGGGTCAAGTGATATGTTGACATTTAAAACCTTCATCAGCGAATGCACGTCTCTGTTTTCTGGTGTACTTGGTACCATAGTGCAAACCGCCTTATTTCATCATGAAAGGCATTCCTTTTGACAAACCCGATACGTTCCAATTTATGACCGCTATAAATCCTGTTGGGATTAGTATTAATACGTTTGCGCAGACGCAGAAGGGCTGGAAGGAAAAAGGATTGGAATGGTATATCGACCATACCTACCTGCTTCAAACCTAGATGAGAAGAAAGCAGCCTTGAAACATCATGATAATTGTTCTCTTCCGCATCATCATCAGAAACAATAAAGCGTTCTCCGGAAATATCCCCCACGAAATCGATACAAAACATTATAGAGTCAACTACGTTCTTAACAGATACAAGATTCAAGCGCCGCCGCGAATAGAGTGACGCCTTAATAAGGCGGACCAAAGGGGCTCCTGATATAAGTTCGTCTATAAGCTTTAATCCATTTTTCCCATAGGGACCAAACACGGCTGTAGGCCTCAGAATTACAACCTCACATTTACCCTTGAGGATCTCGACCAACATATCCTCTATCCTGAGCTTTGTCTTTTCATAAATGCTTACGGGTGTACATGGCGTTTCTTCCGTAATAACATCATCTTTTGCATTACCGACGACAACGGCAGTGCTCAAATGGATTAATCTCGCCACGCCTCGTTCGATACAGGCTTTTGCCAAATATTCCATTGCCCGTATGTTATCATCCGATGATTCTATATTGAGATATGCTAAATTGACAGCGGTTGAAAGAGGTTCCAAAAAATGAACCATTGAATCATAATTCCTCATATCTCCTTCATCATAGTGGATACAAACTCGACAATGATTATTTTCATGTTTAAATCTGGATAATACTTTTACTTGGGTACCATCTCTCTCACCGAGACTCTCGAGCAGATGTCTCCCTATAAAACCAGTGCCACCCAAGACACACATTTTCGATACATTCTGGTGTAATGTTCTCATGGATCATCTGTTTTTCTTGAAAAATAGAATAGCTTGCACCCTATCATCGGACTCAGCACTCTTACTAAATATCCTTCACGGCTAAAACGTTCTACAATACGTCTTCCTATGATTCCGGTAGCACCGGTTATACATGCTGTTATTTTATATAACCTTACAATACCTACCCTGGAAATAGCTGGTTAAAGGATATACGCCTTGTTGTTAATATTTTGTCGAGTATTTCTTTGGACATCCTATATATTCACTTTTTCTCCTATTTTTTTTAGATTATACTTGGATGTAAAGTGGCATACCGGATTATCAAATGGGTGGAAGGGAGCGCATAATGAGCATGACGGCAAGTAACGTGATTTTCTTATTTTTTGCATCTTCTTGCCAAACCAAACTGATTCGAAACTATCATCAAAAATATTTCCCATAGTAATATCACCAAGATAACAGCATGGAGTTATATCACCATTTGTCAGCACAAAACACCACTCATACGGAAACATACAATTATTGGTCGAAAGGCCCAAATTTTCACCAAATCTTCGGTAAAACACTTCCACGCCAAATTTTTTTGATGCTTCATCTACTTTTCTTAGAATATCATTGTACTGGCGTTTTATATTAAGCAAAGTATTTTGTTCAGTATCAGATCCATTTGACATATACTGACCGAAACTGACCTGGGATACATTAAGAGATTTGGCCAATTCAACGAATAATGGCATCTCCTTATAATTGTTTATATGCGCGACAAAATGCAATCTGGCTACTTTTCTATCTTCATTTGTTAGCTTTGAGAGGAATGCTCTTACACTCGAGATGGTTTTGTTGAAATTCCCACCTCTCATCTCTCTGTTATATGTTTCCGGAGTGGCGGCATTCAAGGATATAACCAATCTTTGCAAACGTCCTTTTAACAAGTCCCCATATTTATGAGACATAACTCCATTAGTGGTCTGAGATATCAACTTTTTTTTATTGTTAATCGAGAAAATATACTCAACAACATCCGCGTATTTTTGATATAGAATAGCCTCTCCCCACCCGGTTAAATCTATCATTTTTGCATGTTTTATAGGATTCCTGAGCTTAATAACATTTTCAAAGTTCATGTCTTCTGTTTTAATACCTTCGCGATCACAGATGGTGCAACGTAGATTGCAACGCGTAGTTAGAGAGAGAGCAAGATGCTTTGGATAACTCAGTCTATTGGGGTTCTTATAGATAACTGGATTATTTAGTATCCTGCTAAATCTTACATTCAATAGATTATAAACTCTGAAAAGATTTTCTTTCGTTTTCCTTGGCAACAAAGTATTTACAAATTTCCTGCCTGGAAAATTAATCATTGCTTTCTCCTTTGATGAATATTTTACTCATATTTTACCCGCATGGGTAAAATATTTGCTATTCAATATATTTCCTGTGGTTAGCTTCCTTCTCGGCTATTATATGGGTAGGTGAAAGAGTGTCTTTCTTGAATAGCATTATTACGGCCAGAGTATAAAGATAATTATTCCCCCACCGCTCAAAACCTGAGTAGTGAACAATTGCCAACAGAAAAACTAAACATAAAATCATTGGTGCTTTGTCTTGATTACTTGTTGGAAATAAACGAGTCATTTTTAGCAGGGGGGAAAACATTAAGATAAAACATGGAAGAAAGATTAGGAAACCGTATTTAACAGCATAATCAAAGAGATGAAATTCACCTGTATTCCAGTTTGGGGATGTATGGTATCCCCACAAAGGAAAATTGTCCCATGATGATGAGGGAAAGAAAATCGGGATGTACTTATCTGTGTTATGAAGATAGTTCAGAAAATAATTATAGATATCGAAGGTGGGGAGAAACCGAAAGCAGACAAAAAATAGAATAGCTGCGATTGAAACATAAAATGCTTTAAGGGGTGATTTAGAATATATCAACATGCTCAGCAGGATAGTGATTATTAAAATAAGGATTGCCGTTAAAGAACCTGAAACAAAAACAGAGATTATACCTATAATAATAGTGCTCCATCGGTATTTTAAACGTTGTATATGTTTTGAACTAATTTTAAAGTGTGAGATTTTTTGAACAAAATAATATGCAGTACATGCGGCAAGTAAGGTACCAGACGCTGCTGCATCTGCTAAAATACCTATTGGACGGTATTCATTAGTTCTTAGAAAATATATGCCCCCACTCAAAAAATTACGTGTATCTTCTGGAGTAAACCATCCTAAATAATATCCAAGCCCCTCAAAAATAATTAACAAGCCGCCAATATTTAATACGACAGAAGCTATTTTATCAATTATGTATCTATAGTCGTCTTTTTCCAGACGTAAATTTACTAAAAAAAATGGAAATATCAAGAAAAAGTGAAATATAGAAAAAACTCTTAAATTTTTAGTAAGTGGAAGTTCTGAATAAAATATATTTAGAATTAAAGAATAGTTAATGCCTACCACTATTGTGAAGAGAATAAATAAAAGAACTGGATACTTATCGAAACTTTTAACACGGCCTGCTCTTAAAAGATAAAATAAAGGAACCAATATAGGTAAGATAACAATAAGTTTGGCAAGTTCTCGAATGTTCAGTCCGCCTACTAAGCTCAATACTGCAAAAATAGGCAACCTAAAAAGTACTAACAAGATGGAGATAACTAAGAGCTTTTTTAGTAAATTACTTTTTCTTCTTCTATCTTTTGTAATTTTTAGAGGTTTCATCAACATTGTCATCATTCTTCGAACATAAGTAACTTAGCGAAAGGTGCCTCTTGTCCAGAAAGGCCGTAAAAAAAACCAGAGACGGACTGGCAGATAAGACATGCAATAAAGAATAAAAAATTTATGATCGAACCACTTATATTGAGAAAGGTGTTTTCGCGCGGTTTTTAGATGACCGAATGCCATATTATCCTTTGCTTTTTGAAATTCGAGTTGTATTTTTTGGTATCTGAGAGCTTCGGAATATTTTTTTTTAAAATTAGGATCTAAATTCTTTAACTTTTTAACTACATAGGCGATCTCATCAGAAAATTCCTTCCAATATTTTCTGGTACTCATACCCGGATGAACACGATGCATCGCTAATGGGTCAGCCAAACAAGCAGCTTGGGAGTTGTAAAGAAAACGCATAAACACATCATATTCTTCAGCTAAATTCAAGTTTTCATCAAAAAGTTTATCCATCTCAGTAAAGGCTTTAGTTCTAACCATAACTGTCACAATACCGATGTCATAATGATACAGTAAATTTTCAAAAACATTTCCATCAGGTTGTTTACCTTTTAGTACCAGAGCCCTTCTGTTGTTTGTTGGATCGAATTTGAAAAAATTGCTATAAACAAAATCAACTTCTGGCCGATTTTCTAGCGCCTGAACTTGCTTTTCCAACTTAATTGGCAGCCACAAATCATCACAATCCAGAAAAGCAATAAACGCCCCTTTAGCTTGTTCTATGGCTTTGTTTCTCGCTGCTCCCAACAGGACAGTCTTTTCGCCTCGGAAATACCGCAGTTTCTCGTTATAGCTTTGGGTGATTTCTCCGCTTTTGTCCGTTGAGGCATTGTCCCAGAAGATGATCTCCCAATCAGTATATGTCTGAGCATAAACTGAATCGATTGCCTCTCTGAGATATTTCTCGCCGTTGAGACAGTTCATTACGACACTTACCGTGGGATTAGTTAAAGCTGAGTGGTTAAGTGGTTGAGTGGTTGAAAAATTTTCTTTTTGATTAATCATCTTCACCCCAATCATAAGAAATGTAATCATTTGAAACAGCAAGTTGTTCCGACTCAGTCGGATCATGAGGCATGTCGGAACAATTTGCCAAAAGTGCGGGCATCTCGGAGATTCCTTTGAATCCATACCAGATCATAGGTGGAATACAGATCAAATAATATCGATCCGGCCGTCCCAAGATAACTTCTTCTATCTGCCCTTTGCTTGGCGAATCCGCGCGATCGTCAAAAAACGCCAGACGAATCCGCCCCAGTGGCACTGCAAAGTGTTGTGCCATAGCCCGGTGACGTTTCCATGCCTTGATTGTACCCGGGTTTACGACGGAAAAATATATCTCGCCAAACTTGGAAAAATTGGGTGAATCCGAACGCAGCATATGCAAAACGGCGCCTCGTTCGTCCTCAATTTGCTTGAGAGGAACAACAATTACCCCAGCTATTTTGCTTTCTATTGCGCTGCTTACGATAATGCCCATGGCAGCCCTTCTGCGCTGGCCCTGGATGAATATTCGTCTATTTGACAGTTGGTCAGCCTGAGCATGTGATCTTTCCCCTGTTCATAATAAGTTTGGTACCATTCTATCGTCATGGCGGTGGTTTCTTCAAAAGGAAGAATCGCTTCCCAGTTGAGTAGATTCAAGGCCTTGTCACAACACAATTTCAGTAAAGTTGATTCCTTCTGATTGTTCCCGTCTATTTGATCAACCTTCCAGTCAGCGCCTGGCCAATACTTTGCCATGCTCGACAGGACTTGTATCACCGATTGGTTTACTGAAGCGCCAGGGCCAAAATTAAATGCTTGCCCTTTTGCCATACTATTCTTTTCCCACAATTTAGATCCAAGCCATAAATATCCACTTAAAGGTTCCAAGACATGCTGCCAGGGACGGGTAGCGTTGGGATTGCGAATAACAACTGATTTTCCCTGTGACCACGCCTTTACCGCATCCGGAACAATTCTATCCTCAGCCCAATCGCCACCACCGATTACATTTCCGGCCCGAGCACTTGCTACTCTGGAGCCATCTCGAAAGAAGGAATTGATATATGAATAAATTATAAGTTCCGCACACCCCTTTGAGGCGCTGTAAGGGTCCTCACCGCCAAGGATGTCATTTTCCCGATATCCCCATATCCACTCCACATTACGATAGCATTTGTCACTGGTAATTATCACCCCTGCTTGGATAGACGGACACTGTCGTATACATTCCAGCACATTCATAGTGCCCAATACATTTGTTTCAAATGTTGTTGTTGGGTCATTATACGATCTGCGAACTAGAGACTGGGCGGCCAGATGAAAAACAATATCAGGTTGAAATTCCTGCACAGCACGCAGCAGTTGGGTGCTGTTTCGAACATCTCCCACTATATGCTGGATTTTCTCTTTTAGACCAAGGACTTCAAAGTTTGAAGGATTCGTCGGGATATTCACCGAGAACCCACAGACTTCTGTTCCCAATCGGAGCAGCCACGTACACAACCATGATCCCTTAAATCCGGTGTGGCCGGTTATAAGAACCTTTTTTCTCTCATATACATTATCAAACATAATATTAGTCCTTTGTCTTTAATTCATAATTCAAAACTTAGAACTCAAAACTGTGTCTGAACCGGCTTTTCGTTCAGACCCTACTCACCACACCTTCCATTCGGCCTTACCCCCCATCCACATAGTTTCCAATGCATTTTTGTCGCGCAGGGTATCCATGCAGTGCCAGAAACCTGTATGACGGTATGCCGCAAGCTGTCCGTCTTTGACCAGATTTTCCATTGGATCTCCTTCGAGCACAGTCATATCCCCATGCAGATAATCGAATATTTCCGGTTCAAAAACAAAAAACCCTCCATTAATCCAGCCCTCTCCGATTTGTGGTTTTTCTTTAAAATCGACCACCATATCACCATCAATTGCCATCCCGCCAAATCGCGCCGGCGGTCTGACTGCCGTGACCGTAGCCACTTTTCCGCTCTTTTCGTGGAACCTTACCAAATCGCGGATATTAATATCAGAAACACCATCTCCATAGGTGAGCATAAACCTTCCTTCCCGCCGGAGCATTCCTTCCAGCCGGTGCAGCCTTCCCCCGGTAAGACTCTCTCTACCGGTATTCAGCATTGAAACCGTCCAGTCCTCCGCTCCATTATTGGCATATTCCACCTTGCCCCCACCTAAATATGCAGTGACATCGTTTGTCATCAAGTTGTAATCGATAAAGAATCGCTTTATGATCTCTCCCTTGTATCCAAGAGCTAAAACAAAATCCATAAATCCATAATATGAATATATCTTCATAACATGCCAGAGGATCGGCAGACCTCCGATTTCCACCATCGGCTTTGGTTTTATCTGTGTCTCTTCACTAAGGCGGGTTCCCAAACCACCGCATAATATGACTGTTTTCATTAAATTCCTCCAGGATTAGGTTTGAGATTCAAAGAACGCTTCCACATTCTCACACACATACTCCACATCCTCATCACTGAGCCCTGAATGCAATGGCAATGTTAATAACTCTTCATATAATTTTTCGGTCACAGGCAAACTTATCCGGCCTCCTCCATAATAAGTGAGCAAATGGTTCGGCTTGTAATGAATTCCTGTGCCTATGTTTCGTTTTTCAAGAAAAGCCCGCAAGGCGTCTCTTTTGCCATTAAGCACCCTGACCGGCTGGATATGAGGAACGATCTCGTTTAAATCAACATCAAAAAATCGGATACCATCGCATTTGCCCAAAATCTCGCGATAATTTCGCGCAAGTTCCTGACGTCTTGGCGCGAACTCCCCGACGAATCTTCCAAGTTGGATGCGGCCAATGGCCGCCATTATATTGCTCATGTGGTAGCGATAACCCTGACGGTGTACGTCAAACTCCCAACTCCGCTGGCCAGAATATCGTTTTTCTGTATCTTTTTCCACTCCAAGGAGCCGGGCATCACGTAGATACTGGGCTACTTTCTGATCCGAGGTAACCACGCAGCCCCCTTCACCGCTTGTGATATTTTTAATCCCATCGAAACTGAAGCAGACAATATCTCCAAATGAACCGATCTTCTGTCCCTTATATGTACAACCAAATGCTTGTGCCGCGTCCTCGATCACCCTTAGATTATATTTATGGGCAAGCCCATAAATATAATCAAGATTACCGGGGCTACCGGCATAATGAACCGGTACAATTGCCTTTGTTGAAGAAGAAAGTCTTTTCTCTGCATCCTGCAGATCAATGGTAATTTTTTGCGGCAACACTTCACTGGCCACAGGAACAGCACCGGCAGCAGATATGGCTTGGAATGTGGCCAGATAGGTCAATGCTTGCGTCAAGACCTCATCTCCGGGCTGTGTCACTGCTTCAACTGCCAAATGCAAGGCGGAGGTCCCGGAATTAACACAGACGACCCATTCCTTGGGCACACCGAGAAATTCTGCAATTTCTTCTTCAAAAAGCTGAACTTCCTTTCCCATACCAAGATAACCATCTTCGACAATGACTCGGGCGACTGCTGCAGCTTCTGCCTGACCAACCATTGAACGGGAGAGTCGGATAATTTTGCCCATTATAAACTGATCCTCCAAAATAATTCTCAGCAATTAAAATGTCGCACTATTATATTCTTTCAGATACTATCTCTTTCAACTTTTTCAAATATTTCTTGTGAATCCTTAATGCCGAAATGATTGCCTGCATTTATATTCTTATCGAAATATACAGGGTAATCCAATAACTGAAAGTGATATTTGAATCCAGCTTTTACAATGGCATGGTGATATTCTTTATCTTCATAGTAATAATTCCCTGATGCGTCCATCCTTCTTCGCAATAATCGATTCGCACGTCTTTTAAGACCACTTATTGAAAAAAAAGGGAGCTCGGAAGTAATTCTTTCACAAACAACCATTATCATTCCATCGGGCACCAACAGTTTTGATGCCCTTTCCAATACTTCATCTAAAACAGGAAACATATATAATGACTGACAAAACAAAATGATGTCAAATTTCATTGTTTTAAAATCAAATTTTAAAAAATCTTCTATTATCGGATTGAATTTACTTACATCTCCATCTAATTGTTCAAAAATGATTGGAGCAATCTTCGACAGCCTATGTTTAGAACAATCAATTGCTGTCACTGAATCTACTTTATCAAACTTCGACAAAAGAGCCGATGCCCATGCTACACCTGCGCCTACTTCAAGAATACGTCCAGATACCTCACTAAATTTCATTGCAAATTTAATGGCATCCTGAAAGCATCTTTGAAGGTTTGTTTCTGTCTGAATAAAGTGAATTGCGTTTAAATCCGATTTATCCTCAATCCAGTATGGCTTTGTTTTTTCGATTTCAATATTATTCCAATAATCGTTATACATCTGAACCCTCCTACAGATCGCTTGCAATCTTCCCAAATATCTTAAGGATGTTACTATGATATTTATCTGGAAGTACACAAGGCCAATTTATAATATTTCTAGCCGATGTCTCTCCAACATTGCAACTTCCGGATACATATCCAAGACTTTCAGGCCCATCAGGGCAACAAATAATAGGTTGACAAAACCATGTCCATCCAACATCGATATATCTATCCATCTTTCTCATCCATGTTTCAGCATCGGGATGTTCAAATACAAAACGCAGGGGAACTATTTCTATTTGGGGGTCAGTGTACGCTTTTGGTAGGCATTCAGCCAATCCAGACTGCTTAGCAATACTGATATAACCATTCAGTAAATCTTTTCTTTTTTTCTTTTCGTATTCCCAGCGGTCGAGTTCATAAAGCCCGAGTTGTGCCAGAAAAGGTGGGAGTTTAGCAGGGTAGGGATAACTTGAGTCGGAAGATGATTGTTTTGTATAATCCGCCTCAAGGAAAACATACTGTTTTTGCCTGAGCCTGAGCTTTCCTTTCAAGTCATTAGCACGATTTATAATAATTGAACGAGGGTAACGTATAGGTGTATAGTTTTTGCGTTCAAATATAAATTGTTTAAAGAGCCTTTGTTGATGAATATTATTCAAATCCGGTAGTTTATCGGAATATTTTTTTATTTTTTTATAAATGGCCTGGTCTTTAGTGTAAAAAAAGCCACCTATCAAGGTATTAAGGGGTTTGCTGTGGTCAGTGGAAAAAATGGCGGCATCTCCCCAGTTTCCAACCTTGATTCCATCGATCTCAGAGTCTAAAGCAATCGCGGAATCCTCCATTACAAAAATACCATATTTCTTTCCTATCTCGACAATAGCGGGAATATTACATGGTATTCCAAAGGAATGCTGGGCAACAATCAATTTTGTACGTGATGTAATCTTCTTTTTAATCTCCACGGGATCAGACCCAAAAGTATTCTTGTCAATATCAGCAAAGATAGGAGTCGCACCAGCACGCCATACGGCATTCGGCATTACCGAACAGGTAAACCCGAGTAAAATAACTTCATCGCCAGCACCGATGTTTAACGCTTTTAAGAGGGAATAGAAAGCCATTCTGCCAGCAGCAAAACTTACTCCAAACCCCAAACCGATCAGCGATGACATTCGCTGTTCATATTCGGTTACTATATTTTCACTATCTTCAGAATTCAGTACTTGCTCAATATGGAAGACCTGTTTTTCGCTAAGATGAGAGTGCCCCTGAACAAAGCCGATTTGATAGGGTAATGTTATACGTTTTATTAGCCTTGGTATTTTTTTCTTTAGTAGGTTGACCAGCATTTCTTATTATGCCTTTATGAAAATTATTGCCCCTTGTTTAATGTTTACCATCTATATTTATCGCCAGAAGTTCTTTAAGAATACTATCTCCATACATTGGAAGGGTATTAGGATCTCTGAATGAAGGATATACCTTTATATTCTGTTCAATCGCGGCAAGCAGCGGTATTATTGGTATTATTGAATAAGGCAGATGTTGTTTATCACAGAAGAATTCAAGCCACTTGATAATATGTTTTATGGCTCCATACTGGTTCAAGTATTTTACAAGCGATTCATTCTTAAAATAGCTACTCTTCCACTTTATAATTAACGGATTAAAGATGAGCGTAGCCAGATCAAAAAATGGGGTACCCTCTTTTTCTAAATGTTCAAAATCAACTAAGCCGACTCTATCGGCTGTAAAAAATAATACATTGTCAAAATCATAATCGCCATGTACTGAACAAGTCAAAATACCTGTCTGCGATATATTTTGTATTCTATCTGTTAATGTTAAAATATCCTTTTTTATTTCATCAGGAACATTTTCGTGCAGTGTAAAATATTTATCTATAATATTATTTGCAATATCTATTATTTTAGATTTGCCTTTAGATGTAACTTGCTGAAACTCCACAAGAGCATTTATTGCCAGCCTGATTTTTCCATCTATTCTTTTTAAGAAAAGTTTTTCTTCGGCAAATCCAATATTTTTTCTAAAAAAACCATTCGTCATTCCAATTTTATCAAAGCCCTTATTCAGGATATAATGCGGAGTAAGTTTAATGTTTTTTGCACCCAGGAAAGTAGCAACAAATACTTCTATATCATCTAAAACACCATAATATCTCAGTTCAGGTATTTGATAAATTAATCCTTTTGATGCTGGCATTTTATTAGAAATCCACCTTAAATTCTCCGCTTCAGTCTGCAATCCGGAAATTTTAGGATCGCGGGCGATTTTACAAAAATACAAAGGACAATTTTTGTGGTCATACATAGTTATATTAGTGGAATTGTAATTTTCATAACGATTATTAGAAACAACAAATCGAATGCGGTCTTGTTTTTTAAGAACACCCGCTTTTATAAGCAACCTCTGTATCCTTGGAAGTGATTCATCGTTATTATTATTTTTTCTGCAAATTGCAAATAGACTCGGGCTGATATGATGAACAATGGATTTAGGTATAATTGGCTTTACGATATTATGCAAAACTCTTGGTATAATGCTATCTATCTGAACTTCACTTTTAAAGAACCTTGCCATGCTTAAGGGAAAAGCTTTTTTTATTTTTATATAATGTGGAAATACCCCGTACATTGAATCAATTTTAAAGCCACTTCTTTTCAGAAGCTTAGCCAATTGCCCTGGAGAATAAATATAAGTCCGATACTCACCTTTTCCCATAATTTTACTGATTTTGTTTGCCAAGAAACGGGGCAGAAAAGTAACAAACCTGACATTGTTATGGTCATCAGGAAAAGTGAGAAAATACTGAATACCATATCTGTTTTCTATGGCAATATAAAGGAAACCTTCCGGCTTCAAAACACGGCGCAACTCTTTCAAAACATCAATCTGCATTTCTTCAGGAGTTTTAGAATATATCTGTTTCTCGTTTCTTTTTCCTTTCCAGTGCTTTTCCAGTATTACATCCTCATCCAACCCGACCCATTCCAGAACTCCATTTAGAACAACAAGGTCAAAAAAATTATCCGAAAAGGGAAGAGATTTTATAGGAGCGGCAAAAGTATGGATATTATCAAAACCCATTTGTTTCGCACGTATGTTCATAAACTCAAGAGTTTCTAGTGTCTTATCTACCGCATAAACTTCGTGATGAAATTGTGCTGCTGGGATTGTAAGACCACCCCACATACTTCCCGCATCTAATATTATTGAATCTTTATTCGTGGGCCACAAAAACTGACTGTCAGCTCGGTAAAAAGGGATAAAATGACCCGCATACTCTGGAATAATCTCTTTTGCGCTACTAATCCAATCACCTGTCTCCTCGGCTCTCTGATTTAAATACTGCATCTTTTCCCGGCTTACGTTACACCAGTAATCATCTTTATGACGAAAATCGGGGATACCTCGCCTGATTGGATATGTCCTATTGCATTCAGGACACTTTAGCATATTATCATCTTCGGTTAATGTTGCATGACAATGTGGGCATACTATTAATTGGATTAAGTGAGAATCAATCATTTGTTACCCTTAAAGGAATTTTTGATATTTCTTATGTTCGGTTAATGCCAGACGTATTTAAGACTTCAAACCCGCCTGAAATTCTTTGTTACCGACTTGACTATAAATTGTATATCTTGCCTTTTCAATCCGAAAAGGATGGGTTGAAAATAAGCCAATGCTATAACAAAAGTCGTGTACAAAACTCCGGCAAGAAAAAAATTATAGAATATTTTATTCTGTAAAGCAAGGCCCTGATCTATAGAGATCTTTGCAAGCACTGCAATCCCCAAGAGGCACCCGGCACTCACCAATTGATGACCTATATACCGCCAGAAACTAAGCCCCAGTAAGCGGGCATTAAACCAGAGCTGGACATTCACACCGATGATTTGTACAGCCACCATCTTTATTGCCAAGCCCGTTGCCCCTGCATTCAATCCCAGCATGTAACCGGGAGCTATTAGAAAATATGTAACTGGAAGGCCGATAAGCATAAAGGTGATTCCGATATTGCGGTAGAGTGCGGTCTGTCCAGTAGCATAAAAGACAGAGCCACTTAATTGCCCGTATGTCTGGTGAATGGGATAAAAGGCCATAATCATAACCGCCAGAGCAGCATGTTGAAATTTGTCCCCGCCCATAATAAAAGTTACTTTACCCGCCTGCACGGCAATAAAGCAGGCAAAATAAGCGGCTGTGGCGTAGAGCATGGGAATATATCTGCGAAAAAGCCGGGCCATTTCCTGAAGATCTTTTTCACCAAATGCAATGGCAAATGCACGGGTAATAAGGGGGGTCATGGCTGAGGTAAAAAGGAAGCAGACAGCTCCAATCTGGTAGGAAAGGCCATAAAACCCCTGCTCTACACTCCCGGCAAATTTCTGAAGCATCCAACGATCAAGAATACCTACAATCAGACCAACCAGCGCATAGACAAAAAGCGGATGACTGTAACTGAAAAATTCCTTTGCGTATGTTTTAATTTGAACAAGGGAAAGTTTCCAGCTTCTCCATAGCGAATGACCGCTTCGCCCCATCACCCAGATAAAAGCCAGAGACAGGAATATCAGCATGAAATAGTGATAGAAGAAAAAATGGGTCAGGTTCAACTGGTTCGAAAAAAAGAGTCCAAGGATAAGAACCAACCCAAACCCTTTTTGTATAATTCTGGCAATCTCTGTTGATACAGTTACTCCATAGGCATCTGCCATTTTATTTAAAACCTGGACAACCCAGGTAAGGATTCCCCAGACCGCCGCCAGATAGATGTAGAAAAGAGTCTGATCCGGCAAGAGTGTGGTGTAAGTGCCTGTCACATGGATACATCTCACAAATATAATCAGGAGAAAAGAGACCAGACCGGTAAACGTAAGATAAAAGGAGACAAGTCCGAAATCCTGCTGTCGTTGAGAGAGCTTTGTGTAGAACCCAATGGAGGTGCCCATGTCCAGGAAACCGGCAACTCGATTAAAAAAATTGGAAAGAAAGCTAAAATCGCCATAGGCTCTCGGCCCCAGCCCCCGGGGAATAATGGCCTGAGTAACAACACTAATGGCCAAACCGACAAAATTGGCAGATAGCTTAGCGAGATAGCGTTTTTTGAGGGAATCAGAAGGCATTGGATAAATAAAAGGTCGGTCTATGCACGAGACATTGCACTAGTAAAATAGTAATATTTCAATAAGTTAACGTTTGTACCTTGTTGCTGACAATTTCCCAGAAAGGAAGTTCTTCAGAACCGTTTTTCTTGATGTAACAATTTTTGTACTTAGCGTATGCTTCTTCATCTACCGTAAGTTCCTTATCCCAATCAATCTTTATCGAATTATCTAGGTTGACCGGTCGTTTACCGAACCATGAAGCCATCAGTTGTATGAACGGCCCATGAGAACTTTGGTGTAATTTGTTTGTTGTTATAAAGATCGCCGGTTTGCCAAACAGGACAGCAAAATTAAGAGAAGTGCTGGAATGTGCAATCACAAATTCTGATTCTCTCACCATCTGGACTGTTTTCCCTCTAATAACAGGCCTGCCTCCAAAATAATCGGGAAGCTCTTCATATCTGGAACTCGGATGAGCCGCAATAACAATGTCAGTACCATAATTGCCTTCGATAAAATCGAAAAACCTGCAAAGAGATGGATAGTAGTCTTCAGGCATTGTTGGAGGGGAGACTTGCTGGTGCAGAAAATCTGGATGGAACGGCAAATATTCATCAAGGAACACACCCTTATTCTTCTTAGGTTGAACCAATCTATTACGTTCTTTTAAATAAATGTCATAGTCCAGAGTATGTAACCAAAGCGTTTCAGTCTTTGGGCCAACAGGATATTTATAATATTTAGTGGACAGTTCGCCTCCAGCCAAATTAAAGCGAGCCGATCTAATGCCCAGGTAGCTATACGGAATACGGGCAAAAACATAATTAATGAGCTTGTTGGGTGTTGCTCGTAATATTTTCTTCAAGATATCAATTGGGTGTAATCTTCGGGCAATCGATGGAAGAGCATTGGCCATAAATACACTGTACGGGATCCCATTTTTTGAAAGTGTTTTAAAAATAGGAAATGATTTGGGCCTATATCCTATGTAGGATACAACAAACGAACCCTGGGATTCTTTTAGAATAGCAGATACCGCTTCCTTCTTTGTCAAAAATTGCCGGTATTTCTCATAAGTTATTGGATCCGGAACCTTCACTTTTCGATGAACTTCAGGATGTAAGAATGGCGTAAAATCCCACACGTAAACTTCAAATCCATTTTTAATAAAAACCTCAACCCCCAGCCTTTCGTAGTCTCTTTGATTAAAAGGAGATTCGATAAAATATATTATTTTAGTTATCTGCCTTATACCTTTAGCCATGATCTGTTTCGATCCTCTAAATCCTTCTTATTCCGAAAGACACTTTTGCTTCTCCATCAACAATGCAGCCAGTTTAAAATCTATATCTGAATCAATATCAACTGAACGCTCTTTCGGCATTTCATACGCAAATGTATTAGGGCCGAAAAACCCATTGCGCGCAAACAAATAATCCGACTCGGCAAGATATATGGCACCATTGAGCAGATAAAAAACCGGCAGGTCCTGTCTGCGTTTATTAAGAATGTCCGGTCTGATAAAATCTTTCATGTTGCCGTTTTCGGGCAAGGTGTTTGACCACCATGGATGGTAATCAGTTTCGAAGACTGAAACAATGGCCTGGGCATTTTTATCCTTTAGCATTTGGATGGTACCTTCAATATCTTCTACTTCCCGCAATGGTGATGTTGGTTGAAGCAGCAGGATATATTCCGGTCGATAATCTTCATGTTTTTTGAGCCATTCTATGGTATGGAAAATAACATCTATAGTTGATGCAGTATCACTTGCCAACTCAGCAGGCCGTATAAATGGCACTTCTGCACCATATTTTTTCGCAATTTCCGCAATTTCCTCATCATCCGTTGACAAAAGTGTTTTATCAATATAGCTACAAGAATTAGCCTGCTCAATACTCCACGCAATCAAAGGCTTACCGCAAAGATTTTTTATATTTTTCCCCGGCAGTCCTTTTGAACCACCACGCGCGGGAATAATTGCCAACACTTTTTTGTTGTTAATCATCTCAAATATCCTCAATCACTTTCAACGCCTTGCGGTACTCCGCCCACTGGCCGACATCGATCCAGGCCTTTTCGCTGACCGGATACACACCGATTTGCCCCCCATTTTTCTTTATCGTGTCAATCAGATGGGTAATGTGGAACAACGTATTGTCGGGAATCAGTTCAAGAACGGCGGGATTCAATACATACATCCCTGCATTTACCAGAAAATTGTATTCCGGTTTTTCTTCTATCCGTTCCAAACTTCCTCCACCGTTCAGCTCGCATATGCCGTAGGGGATGTTAAACTGTTTTGCTGAGGCTACCAATGTGATGTCATATTTGTTTTGCATATGGAAATGATAAAGATCAGCGTAATCGGTCTCTATAACAATGTCACAGTTAGAGACAAAAAAGGGCTTATTTAATTTGTCCGCAAGGAGTTTAAGACTGCCGGCTGTGCCTCTGGGCTCATCTTCTTCGGCAATGCCCACGGAATAATCCGGTTCTTTTTCTTCAAAATAGGCGCGTATGATCTTGGCCATGTGGTGAATCGTCAGATAAAATTCACTTATTCCATAGATCCTGAATCTGTCAATAATATGATCAATCACCGGCTTGTCGCCGACAGGAATAAGAGGTTTGGGCAAAACTCTTGTAAACGGCTCAAGACGTGTGCCCTTGCCACCGGCCATTATAACTACCGGAACATCCAATTTTTGATTTTCTGACCTTTTGTTATTTCCAAACGCCTTTTCCCAAGTTATGAAATCAAGCACCTTGCGGTTTTGATCCAAAATGGGAATCAGGTCGATTTTATTTTCCAGAAAAGTCGCCTTGATCTTATCCGAATCAAAATCTTCCTGAAATACAAAAACCGGGTTTGAATGAAAGGCATCTCGGATGGTGCCGCTTAAATTCCGACCTTTGAGAATGTGACGCCTTATATCGCCATCCGTCAAGGCACCCATAAGGGCTTGTCCATCATCAACCACCAGAAGAACCTTCTCGGCAGTTTTGTCCAGGGCCTCCATGGCTTCTTTGATAGTGGCTTGTGGGTGTATTGTTATATTTTTCATGGTTTGTGTTTTTGACCTTATGATTTTACAACGTTATCAACTACAGAGATATCATAAAATTCTTTCTTCAAAATATCTAAAAGGTCGGTTCCTTTGAGGGTTTTCTTGATTTTTTCGGTTGCTCCGCCTTCGCCATATGGATTCTCTACGTCTTTGAGTTTTTCCTGAAATTCTTTGGAATAAAGTTTTCTGATAGCGGTCAGGATTGATTCCTTGTTCGGTTCACAATCTATGACACTATCGGCTTTGATTCTCCCCCTTTGACGATCCCCTATGTTGATTGTGCCGATCTTAAATGTCGGGGCTTCGGCAAGGCCACTGGACGAATTGCCTGTAATTCCATCGATAAATTGCATAGCGGATAAATACCGCAATTGTCCGAGACTTACAACTGCAATGGCCTTGTGGTTATTTCTGGTAACATAATCATCGATCATTTTAGTTATTACGCGGCCTTCAGTATCTGCATTTGGTTTTGTGAAAATCAGGTTAGTATCTTTGAGTTCATCCAGTGCATCCAGAAGATTCTGAAATTGCTCTCTTGCCGTGGCGTGTTCAAGCGTGACTGAATGGAAAGTGATCATAAGATTTTTCGGGCCAAGTTTAAAATTTATCGAATCTTCAAGCTCTTCCCTGCTCATGAGTTTTAGCTTCCTGATATTGTCTATCCCTAAACCGCCTACATTAAAGACACTTGCTGGGTCTTCGCCTAATTGAATAACCCGTCTTCTGTACTCCTCCGCAGCAGTAAAGTGCAGGTGAGACATCTTGGTAATGGAATGCCTGATTGCTTCATCAAAAGCGCCTTCAGTTGTTTCTCCACCGTGCAGATGGGCAATAGGAATCCGGGCAATCATGGCAGCGGTGGCCGCTGAAAAAATCTCAAACCTGTCTCCCAAAAGCACCACAATATCCGGCTTCAGGTCTTCATATGCCTCTGCAAATCCAATCATGCCAAGCCCCATTGATTTTGAAATCCCTACTGGTGTATCCGAGGAAAGAAGCATTTCGATCTTCTTATTAATCTTAAACCCGTCTTTTTCTATCTGGCGGTATGTAAGGCCGAATTCGGGAGAAAGGTGCATACCTGTGACAAGGAGCTGCAACTCCAAATCAGCATCTTTCTGAATCTCTTTCATCAGCCAGTAGAGGAGGCCATATTCGGCACGGGTGCCGGTTATAATGCAGATAGTTCTCATTTATTTTTCTTTTTTATCGTGTGCTTAAATTTCAAAACGGCGAAGTTCAGTTCTATCGATGTTTCTGTGTCGGTTGTTTGCAGGTCGTCATCCAGGAGTTCAGCAATCATCTCTCCGCTTCTCTGCATGAGTGCCTTCTGATCAGCTTTACCTTGAATAATCGATAGCTCCTGAATGTTTCTGGATAATTGCCTGATTTTTGAAAAAGTTTCAATAATTGCCAAGGTAGCCTGAACGGCCTGTGGACTTTTGAGAATGGTGGCCAGCATATACAAGCCTTTTTCAGGGAAGGCGCTTGGCAATTTAACTTTTCCCCCTCTCTTTGAAGTCGAAAATTTCGACTTCACCCCACCCCACTCTGCCTTATCCAGTTCGATGATATATCCGGATGGGAACTTGTCGGGATTATTCTTTACGGCCTCGTTAATTCGTTTTGTTTCAACGCCGTAAATATCTGCAACATCAACATCCAGCAATACCTTTTGATCTCTGATTTCAATGATGCGATCCTGCAAATTCTCAAATTTTGCTACTGCGCTCATATCAGTTCATCCTCTTTATAGTCTTTTTGAGCGACCTGCCCGATCACCTTATCCCAGCGCATGGGAGAGATGCCAGTACCCGGACGTTTTGCTGTCAGGTTTTCTTCAGTGAATGATTCTCCATTGCGGATATCGCGGGTTGCCACAATGCTTTTGCGGGCAATGAGCATGTTTTTCAGTTCCGAAGGTGATGGTTTTTTTATGCTACTGCCAAGGGCAATTTCGATATTGCGAATAGCGTGAACCATTGCCTTGAGTTCGTTCGGCTCAAGGGATGCTTTGTGATCAGGGCCTTCCATGTTTTTATCAAGGGTAAAATGCTTTTCGATAATTGTTGCTCCCATTGCCACAGCGGCAATAGGGATTTCTATTCCGAGTGTATGGTCTGAATAACCGATTTTCACGCCGGGGAACTCAGCCTTGATCGTCAGCATGGCCTTGAGATTAACATCTTCAAAGGGCGTGGGATATTCTGTGTTGCAGTGAAGAACAGTAATATCTTTTAACTTCGTTCCGGCACCGGTAAGCACATCAAGGGCTTCTTCTATCTCAATCAAGGATGCCATGCCCGTGGAAAGAATGTTTTCTTTCTTAAGAGCACCGATTTTTCGAAGATATGGTAAATTGGTAATCTCGCCGGACGGTATCTTGAAAATATCGAGGGCAAGTTTATTTAACAGGTCTATGCTTTCGAGATCAAACGGGGTAGATAGGAACTGGATGTTCTTGTTTCTGCAGTAATTGATAAGCGTTTGATGCGTCGCTGCATCCAATTCCAGTTTTTTTACCATCTCAAGCTGGGATTCATCAGCCGTGGTTGTTTTCTTTTGATATTCTGCCTTTGGAGCGTATCTGCTTACAACCTTTTCCGCCTTGAAGGTCTGGAATTTGACTGCATCCGCTCCGGCCTCAACAGCCGCATCAATCATCTTTTTGGCAATTTTGAGGCTGCCGTTGTGGTTCACGCCTGCTTCGGCGATTATGAAGGTTTTGTTATAGCTCATAGTTTATAGCTGGTAGCATATAAGGTGACAGCATAAAGCTCAAGGCTCAAAGCTGAAAGGTAAAGAAAGTTAAGGAATATTTTTGATAATTTTTGCTCCGCAGCCGATTACTGCATTTTCCCCTATTTCAATATATTCTTTACAAACGGTATTGCTGCCGAAAAAAGTTCCTGATCCAACTTTCACTCCCCCGTTGATGATGGCGCCGGTTGCGATATGGCAATGGTCGCCGATGATTGCATCATGCTCAATCAAGGCTTTGGTATTGATTATGCAATTGCTTCCGATCTTTGCCCCCGCGTTAACCAGTGCGTAATGCATTATTATTGTCCCATCTCCGATTTCTGAGTGTTTTGATATATAGGCCAGAGGTGAAATGATTACAGGTAATTTTGCCCTTAATTCTTTTAGTGCTTGAAAAATCCTTATCCGTTTATCCGGGTTTTTGATCTGACCCAGAGTGATCAGGAAGTTTTCATATTCATTTACAAGCCGTGGCAGGTCATCGTCTGTGGCAATGATCTCATAGCCGAGGATTTCCTGATGCAGCTTTTCCGGAACATCCACGATACCCGCAATCTGAAATCTTCCGGCCTGCTCGATAACGTCAATACAGGACTTACAATGACCTCCCCCTCCTATAAGAACAATACGCGGTTTCATATTCTCACACTGCTGGGTATATTGACCACCCGATCTTCCAGCCACTGTGCGTTTTCCAGCGCATCGGTCTGGCAGTCTTTGTACATTTCCAGTTTGTTCATTAGTCTCCAGATGGGTCGCGTCATAACTCCTGCCTCGTTTGTTGCTTTTAAAAATTCATCGCGCGTTTCCCGGTTGGGCATAATAACGGCATTCAGCCAGTAATTTGACTGGGTGTTAACCGGTTCGTTGATAAAGGGAATATCAAGAGTTTCAAAAAATTCCTGATAGCGCCTCGCCAGTTCCCGTTTGTTTTCTACAAAGGTGTTCAGTTGCTCAAGTTGCGCGCATGCAAGGGCCGCGTTTAGATTTGGAAGCCGATAGTTGTAACCGGTCATGTCATGGACATATTCATAGGGGTGGGGCACCTTGGCTGTTGTCGTTATGTGTTTTGCCTTTTTTGCAAGAGCTTCATTATTGGTCACAATGGCCCCGCCTCCACCGCAGGTAACTGTTTTATTGCCGTTAAAGCTGTATATACCGAACTGTCCAAAGGTACCCGTGTGTTTACCTTTGTAAAGACTTCCAAGCGATTCGGCGGAATCTTCGACAATGGGTATATGATAATGGTTACAGATCTCGGCAATCTCATCAATGCGGCAGGGATGGCCAAAGGTATGCATGGGCACACAGGCCGCAATTCGTTTGCCAGTGGTTTTATTGTAACAGGTATTTTCCCTTATACGCGCATGGGATTGCAGGAAACTTTTCAGAGCGGTTGGATCAAGCCCCAAAGTCTCCCGCTCAACATCGAGGAATATGGACCTTGCACCGCAGTGAGCGATGGAATTGGCCGTTGCCACAAAGCTCAAAGGCTGGGTAATTACCTCATCACCCGGCTGAACACCTGCCAGTTTCAGTGCTATATGCAGGGCACATGTGCCGTTGACCGTGGCTATGGCATATTTTGCGCCTGTGATTTCGCATATCATTTCTTCAAATCGATCGACATATCTACCAACAGAGGAAACAAAGGTGGAATTAATTGCATCTACAACGTATTTTCTTTCATTACCCGTAAATCTGGGTGCGTGCAGCGGTACAGGGTTCTCGTTGGGATACAGGGACTTTATGAAATCGATAATTTGTGAAAATGAATTTGATGATGTTTTATTTGTCATGATGGCTTTGTATGAAATCGCTATATTGGATATACATTGGAAAGCATTAAAAGTAACCACATGTAGGCACTGGATTCCTGCTTTCGCAGGAATGACAAATAGGAGTGTTTTTGACTTTTTGCGTGTACAACAAGGTCGCTATACATTATAGATATCTGTTTTATACTTACGCAGATTATCAGGGTTTGTAAACCAGGCAATCGTCTTTTCAAGCCCTCCTCTTATCGAATACTTCGGCTCAAAACCGGTCAGTTCACGGATTTTTGTATTGTCGCACCACAGGCGAAACACTTCGGATTTTTCGGGACGAAGGCGTGTATTATCCGTGATTACTTGTACATCGGAATTCATGATCTCTTTGATGTTATCAACCACGTTTCCAATGGAAATCTCAAAGTTGGAACCAATATTTATCGTCTCACCGATTGCCTTTTCGCATTCAGCAAGGGCAATAAATCCACGGCATATATCCTCAACGTAGCTGAGATCGCGTGTTGGCATGAGATTGCCAAGCTTTATTTGTTTTTTGCCGTTAGCGATTTGTGTGATTATCGTGGGGATAACCGCCCGGGCTGACTGGCGTGGGCCATACGTATTAAAGGGTCGTGCGATGGTCAAGGGTAGTTCAAAAGCATTGAAAAAACTTTTTGCCATTGCATCCGCGCCGATTTTCGAAGCGCTGTATGGTGACTGGGGCTGTAATGGATGTTTTTCATCTATAGGGACATATTGAGCCGTGCCATAGACTTCGGATGTAGAAGTATGAATCACACGCGCGCAACCGTTTTCAAGCGCGGCCTGGCAGATATTGAGTGTTCCCTTGATATTGGTATCCACATAACTGTCGGGGGCGACGTAAGAATAGGGTATCGCAATAAGGGCCGCCAAGTGGAATATCACATCCACATCTTTGGTTATGTGGTTACAATAATGAGGATCGCGTACATCACCGGTCAATACCTCTATATCATTCAGGCAATCAATACCCTCCAGCCACCCCCAATAGTTGAAGGAATTGTAATAACTCAAGGCTTTGACTTTCGCGCCACGCTTCACGAGCATTTCAGTGAGATGGGAACCGATGAAGCCGTCGGCACCGGTGACGAGGATTGTTTTGTTTTTTAGCATGCTTGGACTCCTTAGAAAATCCCAAGGGATAGACCCTTTACATACAAAACGTCTTATACAAAGTCCACACGCCCAGAACGATAATTATTGTGCCCACAATGTATCTTAATTTGTCTTTCGTAAGTTTTGTGGTAAAAGCCGCGAAGGGCGCTACGATAACTGAACCCAGAAGCAGCGCTAATAACAATTCCCACTGGATTAAGTCCGATGAGAAGAAGAGGGAGAAAAACTTCGACACGGGCATTTCAAGAATAGAGACATCTATTTCTTTTATGACTCTTAAAATAAGGTAGGTCAAAAAAGCGATTATGCAGATCGGGGCCTCGGCAAGCGTCGTGATGCCAACGGCATTGGTAGCCTTTTGTCCTGACACAAGCTGCCCTCCCGTCACTACGGGCCCGAATCCTCCGCCGGAGATTGCCTTGTTGAAAGCGCTTATTATACCAACAGCAGCCATCTTCCCCCATGAAAACTTGAAGGTCTTATTCATCAGCAGTAGAGTCCCCATAACAATAACCAGGATGCCGATGTATGTCTTTATCGCCGTTTTCGGTATGTTTAAAGCAATGAAGACCGCAATGATTGTGGCAATAATGCCAAACCCGACGATAATAAAGACCACCTTTAAATCGTCGGATTTTCGATTAAAGTTAACGTTCTCAAACTGCTGATGGAAGATCGATGCCGTCAGTCCCCCAAAGGCCTGTGACAGCAAGATTGCAGGCACGGCGACAATGGGCTCAAACCCCATGATGATCAAAACGGGGGAGAGGATTGTTCCATAGCCCATGCCCATGGAGGCATCGATGAATTCGCAGACGAAGGCCAGCAGGAAGATCCAAAGGAAGAGGGATACTGTAATTTCCATAATTTCTTTCCTTTCTATTTTTTATAGGACGCAGATGAACGCAGATAAAGACGGATTTAATATTTTCTTATGTTGTCAAAGGCCTTGCGTCTGACTTCTGGTTCGGGTCCAAAATTGAGTAAAAGTCCCACTTCTATGTCTGTGGCTTTAAGATAATTTAGTAACTGCGCTTCATGTTCTTTAGCTAATTGCCTTGCGGCCTTTATCTCTATAATTACTTTGTTATCAACAACTATGTCGGCGTAGTATTCACCTATAATTTCATTTTCATACGACACCTTGATCGGGTATTGGGGGACTGCAGAAATATTGTCTTTTTTACATTCTATTATCATTGCCTTTTCGTAAATCTTTTCCAGAAAGCCGTAACCCAGTTTGTTATAAACCCTGTAGAAGATTTTAATGATCTCCTCCGTTAGTTCTTTGTATTTAAAATCCTGATAATCTGCGCTCATCTGCGCCCTTATTTTATTATCTCTTTTTCTTTCATTATATCTGTGATTTCCGCGACGATGTCATCGACTGTGCGCAAATCTGTTTCGGCAAGTATTTCCGGGGTTTGTGGCTCTTCGTAATGGGAGGAGATGCCTGTAAATTCTTTTATCTCTCCATTTTTTACCTTTTTGTAGAGTCCGTTGGGGTCGCGTCTCTTGCATACTTCGAGGCTGCATTTGGTGTAGATCTCGAAAAATCTGTCTTTGGGTATCAGTGATCTCACGAAGGCCCTGTCTTTTTCAAAGGGGGATATAAATGCGCATATGACTATATCGCCTGACTCAAAGAAGAGCCTTGCCGCTTCCCCTGCCCGTCTTATGTTTTCCGACCTGTCTTCGTCTGAAAACCCCAGGTCTCCGCACAGGCCGTGTCTGATAGTGTCGCCATCGAGGAGCATGGTATGGCATCCCGCCTCAAAGAGTCTCTTTTCAAGATTGCTCGCGATTGTTGATTTGCCTGATCCTGAATACCCGGTAAACCACAGCACCGCCGCTTTATGGCCATTGCGTTCTTCCCGCGTATCTTTCGGGATGTTCCAGCCGCTCCAGACAGTGTGGGGAGATTTTTTCTGAGAGGTCTTGGCTTCTGCTTTTTCGGTCAGGTCATCAATTGTCCGCGCCGGTCCCCGTATCATTCCGGCGGCAACGGTGTTGCTTGTATAGGGATCGATCAGTATGAAGCTTCCGGTGCCGTGATTATTCTTGTAGCTGTCAAAGAAGATAGGGGCAGCTGTTCTGATTTCCACCCTGGCTATTTCGTTGAGTGAGAGTGTGCCTGTTTTTTCTCTGTGAAGGGTGTTTACGTCGATCTTATACAGGATTCGCGGAATGAAGGCCTTGACACATTTAGTTGTGTGCTTGAGAATATATGGGTTCCCATTTGATATTGCCTTTTCGTCCATCCAGCAGATAATGGCCTCGATATGATTTTCAACCTGGGGCAGGTTGTTCTTCCGAACAATCATATCACCCCGGCTGACGTCGATTTCATCTGTGAGTGTCATGACAACCGACTGCGGGGCAAAGGCCTCTTTGAGTTCATTGTCGTATGTTACTATTGATTCCACCGTCGATGTCCTGCCGGATGGAAGGACTACTATTTCTTCTCCCGCGCTGATTGTACCGGATGTTACTCTGCCGGCAAAACCCCTGAAGTCGAGGTGGGGCCGAATGACATACTGGACAGGAAAACGAAAGTCCATGAGGTTTCTGTCCGCTGTTACGTGGACGGTCTCCAGATAATGCAGAAGGGTTGACCCTTCGTACCAGGGCATGTTGGTGCTTTTTGTCGTGACGTTGTCTCCCTTGAGGGCTGAGACGGGGATAAAGACGATATCATGGATGTCCAGTTTTTCGGAGAAGTCCTGATAAGTCGATACTATATTTTTGTACACCTCTTCGGAATAGTCGACGAGATCCATCTTGTTGATCGCCACTATCAGGTGGGGAATCTGGAGAAGAGAGATTATTATCCCGTGGCGTCTGGATTGTGTCAGAACTCCGTTTCGCGCATCGATCAGGATAATAGCCAATTCCGAGGTTGACGCGCCGGTAACAGTGTTTCGGGTGTATTGAACATGGCCAGGTGTATCGGCAATGATGAATTTTCGCTCTGGCGACTCGAAATACCGGTAAGCCACATCTATGGTGATCCCCTGTTCCCGTTCGGCTGACAGACCGTCGAGAAGAAGGGCAAGGTCCACTTCATCCTGACCCCGTTTCTTTGAAGTCTTTTCAACTGCAGCGTACTGGTCTTCAAAGATGGATTTCGTTTCGTACAGCAGTCTGCCGATCAGTGTGGACTTTCCATCATCAACGCTGCCGGTTGTGACAAAACGTAAAAGGGTCTTTTCTCTGGCTGTCATTAGAAATAACCCTCCTTCTTCTTGTCTTCCATTGCGGCGTCGCTTCCCAGATCTATCACGCGGTTTTCCCTTTCCGATTTTCTGGCATTGATGACCTCTACAATCAAGTCATCCAGTGTCGTCGATTCCGAGGGTATTGCCCCGGTGCAGGGAATGCATCCAAGGCTCCTGAAACGGCATTTGACTTTCCTGATCTTCTCGTTATTGTAATTGTCATTTTCGTCATCCTGGACGGTGGAAAAGGCAGAGACGGGAATCAATATGCCGTTTCGTTCTATCACTTCACGCTCCCGCGCGAAGTAGATGGGCACAACCGGAATATTTTCTATTCTTATGTAATTCCAGATATCCACTTCGGTCCAGTTGCTCAGGGGAAATACACGGACGGTCTGGCCTTCGTTCAGGCGGGTGTTGTAAATGTCCCAGAGTTCAGGACGCTGGTTCTTCGGGTCCCACTGTCCGAATTCGTCACGGATGGAGAATACCCGCTCCTTTGCACGCGATTTTTCTTCTTCTCTGCGAGCGCCGCCGAAAGCGGCATCGAAGTCATGTTTCTTTAACGCGTCAAGCAAGCCCTGTGTCTTCAAGTACCAGCAGCATTTATCGGTCCCCAGCTTCAGGGGATGGCATCCCTTGGCAATCCATTCTTCATTACGTTCCACGATGAGAGTGGCGCCGATCTCTTCGCAGAAGCGGTCTCTGAATTCATACATCTCAGGGAATTTGTAATCCGTATCGATATGCATGAGTGGAAAAGGGAAAGTGCCCGGGTAAAATGCCTTCTGGGCGAGACGCACCATGACGCTGGAATCCTTGCCAACGGAATAAAGCATAACAGGATTTTTGAATTCCGCGACAACCTCCCGCATGATATAAATAGATTCGGACTCGAGCTGTTTGAGATAAGGGATTGTGTATGAGGTCATTGGTTTGGTTTTTCTCCTACTTACTGAGATATTCGAATATGAAATTTGCCATTTCGACCACAGGGAGAGGCCTGGTTTATTTAAGTCAAAAGAAAAGTAAATATATTTATAAATAATATGCATAAGTAAGAGAGAGTCATCTTGTCCAATCCTGGTATTTGAGAGTCTCTTGTTTTAAGAGCTCTGATCTTGCTTAATCGGGACTAAGATGACGGTGGAGAGTTACTGAAGCTTTGCACGAAGGTCGATAGAATCGCCTTAAAGGTCTCGTCGGTAATCTCCCCACCTTTCACCTATGTTATGCGGCTAACGCAACTTTATGTACCTCATTATAAATTATCACAATACGCCATATTATCACGAGCAAGGGCAAAGAGAATGCACAGGAGCTTGCGTGCTATTGCTACAAGGGCTTTTACTCCCGGCATACCTCTATCCAACATGTCATGATATTTCTTATGCATAATTCCATTGGATCGCACCGTTCCGATAGCGGCAAAGAACAGCAGCTTCCGCATCAGGGATCTTCCTCGTTTCGATATATGGCGTTGTCCACTATGCTTGCCGGAACTGACTTCATAAAGGTTAAAACCAGCCAGTTTCATGATTTTGGAAACCGTCCTGAATTTGCCGAAGTCTCCGACTTCACCGATCAATCCAGCAATAGTTACCGGCCCGACTCCCTTAACGGAAAGCATACTCCGGCTATAGGGAATACAATCCAGATGGTACGTGAGCTTTTCTTCCAGTTGATCAATAAACAGTTTTTTATTCTCTATATTCGACACCAGATGCTCAATTTCCAGAAGCATGCCCTGTCTTCCTTCATGAATACCAACAGAGTGTTGTGCAGCTTCAAAAAGCCTTACAGCTCGTTCACTTTGCATCTTTCCGTGGCTGACTTTTTTCAACAACAAAGACAAAGATTCAAGGCCAAGAGAAACGATACTTTCAGGTGTGGGATAGTTCTTCAACAAATAAAGGGCGCTCTTTGTTTTGATGTTCTTAATTACAGGGGTAAACTCTGGAAAAATAAGATATATCAAATGATGAAGTTGATTAATCATGCTTGTGCGAATCTTTATTGTGCGTTCCCGCGCCTGGATGAGCCGTCTGAGTTCAGCCGCAGATCCTTCTGGAATGACCACTGTCAGGGCGTGACCAAGGGCGATAACATCGGCAATTACTCTGGGATCTTTTCTGTCGGTCTTGTTGGGAGAGTTGCCTGTAAGCTCTTTGATTCGTTTGGTATGCATTGGATTGATCTGTACCAGCCGTGCCGGCTTCTGTGCCAGATAGTGAGCAAGTGGTTCCGCATAAGATCCGGTCGATTCAAAACCGATAACAATATCTTCAAGTTTATTTTCTCTTTTGTATCGCACTATCTTGTTCCAGAAGTCTTTAAAATGCCTCTGCGTATTGCAGAAAGGAAATGGTTTAATATCATGCCCTTGAGGACCCCTAAAATAACCATAATGAACGGTTTTACCAATATCTACTGCTACGACAAGAGTTTTTTCATTGACTGTTTGATGCTTTTTTGTTTTAATTCTTTTCATGGCTATGCTCCTTCCTTGATTTGGGTTAACCAGCTCACTACTGGCTCAAATCAACGAGTATAGCCTTTTTTATTTATGTGCAAGGCCTGGCTGCAATATAGCAAGCTTTGCACAACCCTCTTAAACAGTTTAAAAATATCTTGATTAAACATAAGAACAAAAAGTGATAAAACAGCCATCAAAATTACTTAGAAACATGAGACCTTTGCACAACCTCTTCATTCTTCCCATCTCTAAGCATAGAGCATCCGTTGAAAAGAGCTGCCATGCGAGGTTAACACATTAATAATACTTGCTGTTTCTCCATTTTTATGCCATACTTCTTTCAAATTCATCTCTCTGGAGGAACTATGGGCTTCAAGAAAATGAAAACTAATCTCACCTTTACCGATCTTTCTCTTTTTGCTTCCATTGAAAAGAACAGGGCCATCAAAAGAATGGAGCACATCAGCGCCATCGTGAATTGGTCCCGCATTGATAATCTGCTCATGGAAAACTATCCCGTCGGCAAAAGTGCCGATGGCAGCGAAGCCTACCCGCCACTGATACTTATGAAATGCCTCCTGATCCAGCAATGGTTTAAGATCGATTCCGACCCCGAGTTGGAAACTCAGATCAACGACAGGATCTCCTTCAAGAAGTTCCTGGGGCTCTCTCTCGATGATCCCGCTCCCGATCATTCCACCTTCTCCCGATTCAGAGGCAGATTCTCCAAAGACACCATGCGCATGATCAACAATGAACTCCTTAACCAATTCGCCTCCAAGGGCTTAACAATTAACGAGGGCATAGCCATTAACGCCCGCCTTGTTCAGTCGGCCAGCCATCCCATAACCAAAGAGAAGCTGAAAGAAGAAAAACAGAAACGAGGAACACCTGCGGGTAAACTGAATAAAAAGGGGAATCCTCTCAAATTCTCCAGGGATATTGAATCCGATTGGACTGTCAAGAATGATAAGCCTCACTATGGTCTGAAGGAACACGCCTCTGTTGATACCCGTTATGGATTTGTTCTTGCTACCGAGATAACCCCGGCCTCCCACCATGACAGTCCCTATCTCCCGCTCTGCGTTGCCGGCAGTTGTCATACAAAGGACCCCATCAAAAAGGTGTATGCCGATAAAGGATACTGTGGAAAGCCAAACAGAGAGTTTCTTCATCGCAACCATATTGAAGATGGCATCATGAGAAAAGACACGACCACGGCAAAACTGACTACATACGAGAAAGAGCGAAACAAGAAGATCTCGAAGAAGAGGTATATTGTCGAGCAGTATTTTGGCATCTCTCATCTTCACAACAATGCCTTCAGGGCCAGGTTTCCGAGGTTGATCAAGAATGCCATTGACGCGATGTTCCGGCAGATGGCATTCAATCTCCTCAGAGGAACCAAGGTGGTGCCAGCGTGAAAAAGGGGGTGCAACAGCACCCCGAGGCGACCTAAGCTGCCCTGAAACTGACTGGTGGTGGAGGTAAAATGGACTCATCATAACAAAAATATCATCTCCGTCTGATTCATAGGCCGGATTTTGAATGTGGATTCTTGAAAAATCGTCCATAAAACTGGATTCGGTAAAAATGGCTCGCTGTTCAAAGCTCTCGCAAAGGCGCTAAGAAAATATTATTAAAAGATTATGGAAAGTCCCGGGGTCAAACCTACACTCTTCACAGTTTGTGTCTGGGTACACGATCCCGATTTGATAAAACTAAATCGGGTCATGTCCCCCAGTGGGGATAATGGGAGCACTTCCCTAAGTGCGGGAAGTGTCCCTATGCGAATGCGTAAAGATTGACTCTGTAGGTCATTTATTTAAGCAGATCCTCTATTTCCCCATCTGTAAATCCAAACTGGCGAAATATTCTTAAGACATAAGGAGGTGAAAATTCCTTCTCACCCATGTCAATGGGTGCCACTCTCTTTTTCCCCGCAATGTAACGCACATATAGTTTGTGATCTCCCTTACCTTCTCTATAAAACTTGCAGCCACCTGATTCCAACAATCGGATGAGTTGTCTTGCTTTCAAAGACGGCACATTTTCAGGCATACAACGCTCTCATTTCCAACGGTTCCGGAATAGAATCCACGCTTTCTACCTTCAAAAATTCATGCAATTCCTTTATTGACAAAGGAGCAGAATAAATATCCTCGTCCGCCTTTCGAACTTCCTCAATAGAGCCTATCGCTTCTTTTAGCTTTGCGACTGCCTTTCCCTTTGTATGACCCTGTCCGACAATTCCGTTTTCTAAACATAAGGCAACCCAATATGCGCCACTTTTTCTTAATACAGTTGTATAAAAATCCATCGTATTACCTCCTGAGGACGTCCAGACGTCCCTGCCCCCTTAATATATGTTTTGGTTTTACTGTTGTTTCAAGATTATCACATATCTTGATGTTGCTCCAAGCATTCTTTTGCTGCCGGGGGACACGATCCCGAGGTGATGGGATGACAAAAAGATTACCGCGTCGCTGTCCGCCACGCTTCGCTCGCGGCTAAAGGCTCACCCTCGCAATGACAGGCTCTCTAAATGTCCCCGAGTGGGGCACAGAGGCCCCACGCTACTTATCTCCGGGTACACGATCCCGATTTGATGGGACTAAATCGGGTCATGTCCCCATGAACTCCCTAAAAGGCTTACGCCTGAACTCCTTGTTCGGAGTTTACCCGTAAGGGTTTTAAACGTGTCATACTCCCAGAGAATCCCTCAAGGACTGTGCGTTTGATGGTCAGGCTGTATCCTTCCTCTCCTGAACAGGAGGGGGCGGCATCATAGCCCCATTTTATGAGCTTAAGATCGGGGGTGTTGCCTTCCATTGTTATTTCAATACCTGTGATGCATCTTGGGTGCACGCAGGAACCTGTGTTGTAGTAAACCGGCTCGGGCTTGAGTTTTTTTCTGATTCCGACGGCTACCCCGCTGCCGCTGCATTTTGGGTCTGCCTGGTGGCCGTGCCAGAGGAGGATTTCACCCTCCCCCCTCCCGTCGAGGTAGGGGGAGATAAGAGGACGGATTCGTAGATGCGGATGCCGGGGAAGATATCGCGGAGGATGTTCGCGTTGTCTTTCCACTGGATGTCGTGATTGCCCCAGATCTTGATGTAGCGGGTCTTTTTCGGATCCGGGTCGTGGAATTCTCTGATCTTGTCATAGATGGAGGTGTGGGTGATATATATCTGTTCAAAGGTTTTGTTTTCCCACTTCTGGCGGAAATGTTTCAAATCCTTCCGACTGCGCGGCGCGTGCGAGCCTGTCATCGAAACAGGCAAATATGAAATCTTGAGGAAGTCTTTCATGGATTACCATCGCCGATGCGAGATGGATTGCGTCGAAACCTCTAAGTGGATATTTTCCGACCACCCTATCGATGTATTCATTGAGATTGCCGTTGACCTCCACACGGATGAAGCTCTCCCAGTCTTGGTGAAATGTGCCTACTATTTTTCGGATCAATGTATCCCCAAAATCTGACTCCCGTTTTTTTCTACAGATGGAAGCCATCGTTTCTGCGTAAGCAATAAAAGATGTAACGATTTGAGTGGCCGATTTCCATCTGGAGAGAACATCATCGGAATAAGGCTCCCGGAAGTATCGCTTTACCAGTGCACTGGTGTCCAGATATAGAATCATAGGTCGATCACCGCCGATCCTCGATTACTATTTCCGAAACAGGCTTCCCCAAGGTTTCTATCGCCGAGATACTGTCTTTCACGATGCTCCGACCAGGTAAGGTGATCAGTCCGCTCTGGACTAAGGGGTCCAGTGCCGCACGGATGGACTGGTTGCCTTGGCTTTCCTTCACTATACGGGCAATCGGCTTCCCTCTTTTAGTGATTAGAACTTCTTCCCCTGCTTTTACCTGGGCTAAAAGCCGACTCAAGTTGTTCTTGACCTCCTTGATTCCCACATTGATCATAACAGCCCCCCTTTGAGTAGCTACCTTTTGTATCATGGTAGCCACTTTCAATCCTACAGTCAAGCATTTTTTGCTAACGCGTGGTAAAGGGAAGGTACATAGTGGGCAAGAAATTCTAAGGGTCATGTCCCCGAGAAATCCCGGAATGACGAACGAGAAGGAAGCTCGCCCCTACGATACCCTCTGGATTTCGGCTTTCGCCGCAATGACGGGTAGAATACTGGATTCCGCCCCGGTTTTCACCGGGGTGACGCGCCGGAATGACGAACGGGTGACAATGCAAATCTTTCTCATTTACTTTTTCTTTTTTATCGTGTGCTTAAACTTGATGGACTCGTAAAAAGTCGTAAACTGCACCATTTGTCATCCTGAACTCGTTTCAGCATCTAATTATTTCAGTAAGTTAGAGACCCTGAATGATCCTGAAACAAGTTCAGGACATGATTCAGGGTGACAAAAAAAGACTTTTTACGAATGCATCAAAATTTGCAGTGGCCGCCGCCGATGAGGATTAGATTTTGCATAATAAAAATAACGGAAAACTGGTTTAGGATACAGTTAAATTTTCAAATGGTGGCTTTGCCCAAACCGGGTCGGAAATGTCAACAGTGGTCATTTCGGCGCCAGACTCAAAAGGCACTTCGGTATCCAGCATGTCTTCAGCGCCGACCGTAAAGATTCGATAAGTTCCGCTTTTGTTTTCTCCTGCGTATTTTTTTTCATTATATATCATCACCTCACTTTCTGGTCCATTTGGTGGATAGTGAATTTATGTTTCCGTAAAATATGTCATCATGCAGTTTTGCGAGGGTTTTGAGGATCTCGTCAGTATTAACAGCGGTTATCCACTTTATGATCTGAAATGATTCAGCGGGCGCTTCTTTTATTATTTTACAAATCTTCAGCGGCTCCGTCCATATGTCCTTTTTTTTTGCCTCTTCAAAGATGTCTTCCCAGTTGAATGAATATTTTCTTGATATGAAAACAATATCAATAATATCTTTTGGTTCTAATCTGCTCAACGCGCATATTTTGTTTGAAAGAATATTCCTCCAGTTGTCTATCCGGTTATAGGTTTCCGATCGTTCAAAACCTCCATAATGAAATGGAACATCATTTACGAAGTCTATTTTCAGCGAGAGTTGATTGCCCTCAATCATGATCCTGACGAATGTATCCGCCGCCGTCGTAACCTCAAACTGCTGCTTCGATTGTTTGAATGAATCGATAATCTTTTTACACTGGTTTTTGAAATCCGGATGATTGTTAACAAAAAAATCAAGATCATCGGAATAACGATGCTGCAGATAATGCCGGCTTAGCGCTGTTCCGCCCGTCAGATAAAAATCCACGTTCGAGGACTGAACCAGCCTTAATATTTCATCCTGAAGAGGATATATTTTATTTTGATAAAACTTCTCTGGCATATAAGAATCTTTCTCTTAATTCCTTAGGATAAAGCCGTTTAATAACCTGATCGTTTAGAGCGTGTTTGAGATTTCCAGCGGGAATGAGTTTTAACAGGGCGTACCAGTCGTAAGTCGCCAATAGACGAGAATAAAGACCTGTCTTGTCAATATGTCCAATTCCATTTATTTCTTCATTCAACAAACGATACAGTTGATCCGGATCAACATCCATATCCCAGTATAATCTGGAAAGCATCTTCAGTTTTTTGTTTTTTGAAAAATGTCGCATTCTGGTGTATTTGATGAAAAAAAGCGAGATGAAAAAAAGCGAGAAAAGCGGGAAATTAAGACCAAAACCCGCGGGAAAGAAGGAGAGCTTTGCACAACCCTCGTTTTTGGTCAATTCTGGTCATTGCGAGGAGCAAAGTGACGTGGCAATCTTGTTGCTTATCAATGTGTTATGAGATTGCTTCGTTTCGCTCGCAATGACATTATGGGTGTTATGCAAAGCTCTCTGGAGGATTTCCTTTGCCTCTTCTGTCTGGGGACACGATCCCGATTTGATGAAACTAAATCGGGTCATGTCCCCGTGAATCCCGTGCTTGCTTGCTCCTGCCAGTCGGTCTATTTCGTAAATCAATTCCTGGGTGCGACCGAGAGAGAATGCCGGAATAAACACCTTTCCTCCATCAGACAATGCCCTTGTCAGGATCTCTCCAAGCCTCTTTGTACGCTGTTTCCGGTCTTCATGGTATCGGTCACCATAGGTGGATTCTATAATAAGAAGATCGCATGGTTCAGGGATATCCGGGTCGGGAAGAATTGGGGTATTGCATGCGCCGAGATCTCCGGAGAATACGATGGAAAAGGAATTTTTAATGAAGAGGCACGGACAAACAAGTTTGTCCATGGCACCCTTTTTCTGGTTGTGTTTGTCCATGGCACCCTTTTTTGAATGTTGGGTTTGGTTGGGGTCCACAGGTATTTCGAAACGGATGAAGCAGGAGCCGAGGATGTGTCCGGCTCTGCCGAGTTTGAACCGGATCCCTGATTTCAGGTCAAAGTATTGGTTGTGTTCAAATCCCCAGGGAAGGTCATCGATGGTTTCCAGAATCTTTGACGCTTGATCTTTTGTCATGTCTGAAAAACTCATAGCATCCTGGAGCATGGGTTCCAAGAGGGCCTTTGTGGCATGGGTGGCGATGATTTCTCCCTTAAATCCTCTTTGCACCAGCTCAGGGACACGGCCAATGTGGTCGATATGGGCATGGGTGAGAAAGAGGTAGTTCACCCGGGATGGTGAAACAGGCCAGGCTTCCATGGGAATAACATGGTCTTTCCCCTGGGCGATGCCACAGTCCACCATGATATTCAGGCCATTGACCTGGAGAAGATGGCAGGAGCCTGTGACATTATGTTCGGCGCCGAGATGGGTTATGAGCTGGTTTGTCTGGTTCATTTGGTGTGTTTCGCTGCCAACGCTGTTTGTCTAACAATGTCCTTATGTTAAAGGAAGATCACAAAGGTTCGTTTTATTGCCTCTATATCAGCCAGGTAATTTTGTAAAACGTCGTGCACGATTTTACGATCTATTTCCAGATAGTCATGAATCAGGATATTGCGAAAACCAATCATCCTGATCCACTTGTTCTTTAAATCATCATCGATATGGTTGGTTTCTGCTAATATGGCGGGAACATCACCGTAGGAATTAACTATTCCGAGTTCGAGCTCTGCGATTACATGATTGCCCATATCGGTCAGTGCTTCGATAGACAGGTGAAGAAAGCGCTCGGCACTTCCGTAATGCTCGGCATTTCGAATGAAATCTTCATAGCTATACTTTTGCAATCCTCTCAAAATCTGCAGGTACTCATCCAGTTTATTAAGCCGTTTTCGAATGACCTCAGGTCTTACCATTTAAAATTCTCCTTTTTTGAGCACGGCGCTGCACTTTTAAGTATGGTTCAAAATCCAGATATTGCCTCACCGTTTTTGAATACATTGTTCCTCGATCAAAATCTTCAGTAAGGTAGATGATCCTGTTTTGACGAACCGCTTCGTATTTCGTAACGATATCATCGGTATCGAGGAAGACGATATCCACATTATCCAGGCCGCTTCGAGCTAAGTCGCTGAGAATGGATAATTTTTTCTCACGCAATTTCTGACTTCGGGGAACGATTGCCAAATCTATGTCGCTTTCGTTATGTTCTTTCCCGGATGCAGATGAGCCGAACATATACACAGCCTGAATATCAGGATAATTTTTGAAGATATCTGCAAATTTATTTTTCTGATTCATTTTGTAATGGGGGTTGTGCAAAGCTCTAAATATGTGTATTATGCAAACATCTCGGTCTGTGGAGACAGCTCCGCCCTCTGGATTACATCCAGGAAAATAACTTTACTAATAAATTGCAATAGTTAAGTGTTTATATGGAAATCCCCTCGTAGGATAATCTCCCCTAACCCCCCTTTACAAAAGGGGGGAAGGAGGAAGTGGGGTTCTCCCTTTATTAAGGGGGATTTTTGCTTTTAATCTTTCATATCGGATGAAAACCCGGTTTCCGAAACCTCTTTCTTCAGCCTGTTAATTTCTTCTTCCAGTTGTTCGTATTCTTTCAACTTTCTTTTCAGGAAGTGATAGGTGATTCTTGCTTTTTCTTCAAGGCCATGTGGAGTTAGAAGGTATATATAAGCATATTTGTTATTGGAATTTTTGAAATTACTTGCTTTGATGAGGCCCTTTTCTGTCAAGGCCTTGATCAAAAAGTTGACCTTGCCGAGGCTGATGCCGAGCCTCGCGGATAGTTCACGCTGAGTCATCTCGGGTGTTTCTTTTATTTCACGGAGTAGTTTGATGACTTCTTCACTTTTGAGGTTGTTTGTTTGCGGATCAGGCATGTTTTGTCCCTCTGTTCATTTCGTGAACACAAAGGTGAATTTAATGAAATGATATTGGAAAGTCAAGAAAAATTTGAGATAAAATTTAAGGAAAACAAGTTGATACTTTTAGGATTGTATGTTAAATGTTCTTAGTTCTGGCTTGAAAATCATATAGTAAGGGAAGGGAAGATGAATCAGGAAGAATCCCGACAAAAGCAATATCCGGAAAATTATCCGTATCAGGAAGATGAAATCAACCTTATCGATTATCTCCGGGTTATCTGGAAGTGGAAGGTTTTTATAGCTTTAGGGGTGTTTTTGTGTATTGGAGTGGCCATGGGGTACGTAATGTTAAAATATCCCACGAAATATATAACCCAATGCATTATTCAACTGAATTTTCCCGGTATAGAAGAGCACCGGAATCCCGATGGTACTCTATTTAATAAAAATCAAATTATTACTCCAGCGATTTTATCCAGGACATCTGTTTTCCTTCAAAAGAAAAATAAAATCCCTCCTTTGGAAAATATAAGGGGAATGATAGACATAAAAACTATTATACCGCCTGAGATTGAAGGAAAAAGGAAAGAGGCTGAAAAGGCAAAGGAAACATATACGTTTTATTCCAATCAATTCAGATTAACCCTTACTACGGAAGAGAAAAGTATTTTTTCGACAGAAGAAAGGAGTCAAATTTTACTTTCAGTAATAGGTGAATACAGAAAAGACTTTGAGAAGAAATACGGAGAAGAACCGTTGGTGGTTATTGACTTTCCTGCCGGTTTTCTTGCAAGTTCTGACTATCTTGATACGATTAATGCCTTTAAAGTAAGAGCAAATAGCTTTATCAAATTTTTAGATTCCAAGATAGCAAAGGCCGGGTTTTTCAGGTCGCAGAAAACAGCCGATTCATTTGTAGAGGTGAAGAATGATCTTGAATTGCTTAATGGTATTGAGATTTCCGGAATAGAAGCAACCATTAAATCACTGAAGCTTACCAAAAATAAAGAGAATCTCATTAATGTATACAGACATAAAATAAGAACAATTGATGTCGAAAGAAAAAAGAAAGAAAAGGAGGCATTAATTGCCAGGAAACTGTTGGAGGATATGAGACGGCCGGGAAGATACGAACCATCAATGGGCGCTGTTAATAAAAAGACAGAGACAGGCCTTCTTCTTGATACTTCTTTTATCAAGGACATGATAAAGGAGGATTCTTCTACGCTTCTTTTAAAAACTGCCCTGGAGGCAGAAGTAAGAGCAAAAAATCTGGAAGTTGACAAAGAATTTCTGGAAGAAGAGATTGCTTTTTTAAGGGAGAAGGAGAAGGAGAAAAATAGGGAAGAGAAAGAGAAGAAGAAGGAGAAGGAGAAGGAGAATATTGCCTATATAAAGACAGGGCTAAGGGACATAGAGGATAAAATTGTTGCCCTGTCAAAAAGGGCAAATGAGTTGAATGTGGAATATCTTGGCAAGTCAGTAAATAATGCTGTGCAGGTGGTCAGGGACCCCGAAACCAACTCAGTCAGGTCAAAAGATATGAAAAAGATCGTTCTCCTTGCCGGAGTGGTTGCATTATTTATGGCTGTTTTTCTTGCCTTCTTCATCGAGTACATAAGAAAGGCACAAAAATCCATTAAATAGGGACAGCGCCCTTTTTTAATGTGTAAAAATGGGGATGTTTCTATTTTTCTCATTTTTTCACGCACGGTCAAACGATACCGGATCAAAGTCCGTTACATGGTTTGTCCATTCCGCCCTTTATAACTACAAGCACTCCTCCACCAGTGAAGAGACGTGCTGTGCTATTGGAATGCACGATGTGAGGCCGGGGGATTCGATCCCGATCAAATTAATCAGGCCGGGATATCCCAGATCACGTTCTTCCTTGATTATAAAGTCCCTGTACGGTTCACCCGGTCCCTGGAGTTTTGGCCTTATACCGCTCATTTCAGGATTGAGTGATTCCATTTTTATTCCAGGCAAGTACCTTCTGATAGACTGGTAAAATGGCTTTTTTTTGTCTTCATCGACCGTATATTCCAGGTTGTCGACATATTCGGTATCGGGGCCGAACTTGACCCGGTTGTTGAGATCGAGGGTGACGTGAATTCCGAGGCCTTCGTAATTGTCTGTGGGGGCAGGGTAAACCAGGTGATTCAATTTCGGGGCAGGGGATGCCGAGAAGTAATTCCCCTTACAGTATTTTAAACGATACCCCTCTTTTTCGGTATCGATTCCGGCAAGGGCGGCAATCCTGTCTGAATGGAGGCCCGCGCTGTTGATCAGTATCCTTGTCTGGAACCTGTACTCTCCATTGTTGATTTCCAGCTCATAGCTGTTGCTGTCAACGTGAATGGCCGTTACTTCTGAACGTAACGCGATGGTGACATCGTTTGACTCGGCATTTATATAAAAAGACCGCATCAGAGAGTGAGAGTCAATGATACCGGTAGAAGGGGAGAAGAGGGCGGCCGTTGCCCTCACTTCCGGCTCAAGTTTGCGGATTTGATTTTGGGAGAGAAACGAGAGATTATTAACGCCGTTCTGTTCCGCCCGTTCTTTTATCTTCCATAATGCATTGATTTCTTCACTGTTTGTAGCAACAATCAGTTTTCCCAGCATTTTGTGGGGGATGTTACGGTTCCTGCAGATTTCATAGAGACGATGGTTCCCCTCCCTGCATGATGTTGCTTTTAAAAAACCGGCTGGATAATAGATGCCCGCATGGATAATCTCACTGTTCCGGCTGCTCGTTTCCTGTCCGCACGAGGTGTTCTTTTCAACCAGCAATATGTTGCTGTATTTTGTGGAGAGCTCTTCCGCGATGGCGAGGCCGATCACACCGGCGCCGATGATGGTTATGTCGAATTGGTCATGGGTCATATATCGCATCCATTTCGACCGGAATTTTTACCGGAAAAATCAAGATGAAAGGTAGGCAGAATCATGATCTGGATGTAAAGACAACAATCTCATCCATTGTCCATCCCGGCAAGCTACTGCCCTAAAACCCTTGCCTGTTCGCAAGCTGTAGAGCCGCTTGCCATGGGGACCTGAACGTGAATGTATTATCTCCCATTTAAGACCACGATCCTGGTAAATCTGGTTCCAATCCATCTTTAACACCCTGCGCAAGGTGTTAAAGACGCTTCGCTGATCTTTTTGTGGTAGATTAAATAACTGTTTTTGAAAGACTGGATTATTTAAATCTAATTTAAGAGTCGGATCTGTTTTGGGCATTTTCAAGTTGTTTCTCAAGATCATTTAGGTTGGTTTCCCCGGGTGGGTTTTGTTCAGCCCAGTCGATAGCCTTATCAAGAGCGCTGGAAACCTCAGGATGGTGCAGCCATCTTTCATCATGGGGCATAAACTGACCTGTTTTTATGATCCAAACTCCGTCACTTATCTGTTCTATAACGACGTCCCGGCCTGCATATTCTTTCCCTAAGGAAATTTGTCCACTACTTCCAATCTTTTTTACCACGGCCACATTAATCACCTGCCTTTCCTTTCATGTATTCATGCGATGATAAAATAACATTACACGAACAAGCGAAAAAGTCAAAGTAAAATATGACAGTCTCGTAAAAAGTCATAAACTGCAACATTTGTCATGCTGAACTTGTTTCAGCATCTAAACAGTTCAATAAGTTAGAGACCCTGAAATAAATTCAGGGTGACAAAAGCTGACTTTTTACGAGTGCCTCAAATATGACCTCAGCCAGCTTCAGCATCTGTATAGAAAACAGGGACAACAAAAATAAAAAATAGGGACAGCTGTCCCTATTTTTGGAGCGAAAGTCTGGTGGAGGCGGCGGGAGTCGAACCCGCGTCCGAAAATATTCCACTGCAGCTTCTACATACATAGCCTCTGCTTTAAATTCGCACCTGAAATCTCCCAGAGGCAGGATTTCTCAGGTACTATCCTGTTTAGTTTTCGCCTTTCTCACCCCAGGAAGATGAGATCGGTTATCCTACCTAAATGACGCCCTCATCTGATCCGATAGGAGAAATCAGGAGAACGTTAGCCGTCTTAAGCGGCTAAAGCGTAATCGTAATTATCTGCGTTTACGTTTTTCCTACCTGTTTAACGAGGCCGATAGGAACCTCGGTATGCCACTACAGCTTCAGTTATCCCCGTCGAAACCGTGACGCCCCCATATTTTTCAAGAACAAATTTACATATATTATGATGACTTTTCGACTTCAAGTCAAGCTCGAAGATGATCCCAAAAATAGACATTGAAAATAAAGATTGATGCACTCGTAAAAAGTCTCAAAATGTGTCATTTGTCATGCTGAACTTGTTTCAGCATCTATTATTTCAGCAAGTTAGAGACCCTGAAATAAATTCAGGGTGACAAAAAAAGACTTTTTACGAGACTGTCAAGACTGTCCTCCCCATCCCGTAGGACAGCCGTCTCGGCTGTCTAAGCGATTCACCATTATGGACAGGCGGGACGCCTATCCTACTGTGTTCGAAGGGTCAATGTCTGTTTTGGGGAGTAAAATAATATTTCTTATACCACTCCACAAATTTTCTGATGCCTTCTCTTAGCGGGGTCTTCGGTTTAAAGCCCACGTCTTTCATTAAATCGTCCACGTCGGCATAAGTTGCCGGCACATCTCCGGGTTGCAGGGGAAGAAAGTTTTTTTTTGCCGTTTCACCGAGGCACTCTTCCAGCAGGTTGATAAATTTCATCAATTGTATGGGGTTGTTGTTGCCTATGTTATAGATTTTATAAGGGGCAAAGCTTGTACCGGGGTCAGGATCATCTCTGCTCCAGCTGGGATCCGCCTGCGGGATATTGTCAATTATTCTGACAACACCTTCTATAATATCGTCTATGTATGTAAAGTCCCTTTTCATCTTACCATGGTTGAATACGTCGATCGGCTTTCCCCGCAGGATGGCATCCGTAAAGAGGAAATAGGCCATGTCGGGTCTACCCCAAGGGCCGTATACGGTAAAGAATCGGAGTCCCGTGCAGGGGATATTGTAAAGATGCGCGTAAACATGTGCCATCAGTTCATTTGCCTTTTTCGTTGCGGCATAGAGGCTGATTGGGTGATCAACATTATGATGAATCGAGAAGGGCACCCTGGTGTTTGCACCGTAGACGGAACTTGACGAGGCAAAAACGAGATGTTTAACTTTATTGTGCCTGCAGCCTTCAAGGATATTTGTGAAACCGACGAGATTGCTGTTGATATATGCGTGGGGATTCTCAAGAGAATAACGTACTCCTACTTGGGCGGCTAAGTGGACAATATAGTCTGGTGAATCTGTATGGAAAAGTCTTTCCATGTCTTCCCGGTTGGCGATATCCATTTGGGTGAAATTAAAGGTCTTGTAGTTTTCGAGAATGGCAAGACGTGCTTTTTTCAGGTTGACATCATAGTAATTGTTCAGGTTGTCTATGCCGACGACGGTATTGCCACTATTTAATAGCCTTTTAGCTAAATGGAACCCGATAAAGCCGGCTGCACCTGTGACTAAGATTTTTCTCATAGAATCCTTACAAGTTTCCATAAATATTCTAAATGGTCATTCCCGCGAAGGCGGGAATCCAGAAATATGTTTAAACTATTTCGTCATATAAATCCCTCCATTCAGAATTCATTTCTTCAATAAGCCTTAGCTTCCATCTCCTATTCCATTTCTTTATCTGCTTTTCTCTTAGAATCGCTTTCGTATGTCGTTATATACCTCACAATACACAAGAGTATGGACATTATATTTTTTTGTGAATCCATCTATGAGATTTTGTTTGTGCGCATAAATCCTTTTGAGTAAATCACTCGTCACACCGACATACAACGTCCCGTTTTTTCTGCTTGCAAGAATATAAATGTAATATTGTTTCATTAACGCACGTCACGCTACATTATTTCACTTCATGTTTCCCCGCTTGCGTGGGGATGGTGTCTGGATTCCCGCCTTCGCGGGAATGACAGAAGGAAACGCGGGAATGACAGAAAGGGCACATTTTTCACAATCTCCAGTAATTTATATTGAGTTTCTTTGCTTCTTCGTGGCTGAACATACCCTTAACATCCACAACAGGTGAATCTCCGTCGGAGCATAACGCAGCGATCTTTCGGAGGCCGAGTTCCTGATACTCCCGGTGTGCAACCGCCAGAATCACCGCATCAACCCCTCTAATTTGATTGAGCGGCTGTAGTTTCAGGCCGTATTGGTGATAGGCTTCTTCAGCACTGGCGTGGGGATCATGGATAATAACGCTGCTCCCGTAATCTTTCAATTCATTGATGATGTCTGCCACCTTTGTATTGCGTAAATCGGGGACATTCTCCTTGAAGGTCAGCCCGAGTACTGCCACCTTTGCATTTCTGACATGCTTATCTGCGGCGATGAGCATCTTGATGGTTTGCCCGGCTATGTATTTCCCCATCCCGTCGTTGATACGGCGTCCGGCCAGAATTACCTGCGGATGGTAGCCTAATGACTCCGCCTTGAAGGTTAAATAGTAGGGATCCACCCCGATACAGTGACCGCCTACAAGGCCTGGCCGAAATGGCAGAAAATTCCACTTGGTGCCTGCCGCTTCCAGGACTTCAAGAGTGTCGATTCCCATCTTGTTGAAGATGATGGAAAGCTCATTTATGAGGGCAATATTGATGTCTCTTTGCGTATTTTCAATGACCTTGGCCGCCTCAGCTACTTTGATAGAAGAAACCCGATGAATCCCGGCATTAACGACCCTGCCGTAAATCTGTGTGAGCAAGTCGAGGGTTTTTATATCGGATGCGGAGACAATTTTGATAGTCGTCTCTAACGTATGGACCTTGTCACCCGGATTAATCCTTTCGGGTGAGTATCCGACGGAGAAATCTTTACCGAATTTTAAGCCGGATTCCTTTTCCATGATAGGAACACAGATATCTTCCGTTACTCCCGGATAGACCGTCGATTCAAAGATCACACAGGAGCCTTGTGAGAGATATTTGCCCACAGTGGTTGAAGTGCTTCTGATATATGTAAGATCCGGTGATTTAGCTTCATCGATGGGTGTTGGAACAGCCACGATGATGAGTCTGCAGGAAGAGAGCGCTTCGGGGCTGGACGTGAAATCCACAGTTGATGATTGTAAATCTGAATCGGTTACCTCTCTGGTACTATCATGGCCAGCCTTAAGTTCAGCTATGCGGTCGGAATTGACGTCATATCCTGTAACAGAAAAATGCCTGGACAGATGGACGGCAAGCGGCAGACCAACATAGCCGAGACCTACCACTGCAATCTTTTCTGTCTTGTTCAAAAAAGACTCGAACGATAGTTCATTTTTCATGGGCAAGACTCACTTTTTCCAGTGCAGCGGCGCAGGCACCAAGAGTTGTTTCGATGTCTTCATCTGTGTGGGCGAATGAGAGAAAGGACGCCTCAAACTGGGAGGGGGCAATGTTTATCATGTTTGCAAGCATTTCTCTGAAATATCGTGCAAAAAGTGCAGTATCGCTTTTGCCGGCAGTTTCAAAGTCGAAGACCTCGTCATCCGTAAAAAATATCGTAAACATTGAGCCGACGCGGTTTATGCTGACGGGGATCTCATTTTGATTAAAGAGTTTTTTCATTTCACGGCATAGAAAGTCCGTTTTCCGGTCGATTTCGTCATAATCAACTTTTTCCTTAAGGATCTTGAGTGTTGTGATGCCGGCTGCCATAGCCAGGGGATTTCCGGAAAGGGTTCCCGCCTGATAGACGGGCCCTGTCGGGGCGAGGGTTTCCATAACGTCTTTTCTCCCCCCGAAGGCGCCGACAGGAAGACCGCCCCCGATTATCTTTCCGAGACAGGTAAGATCGGGTTCGATACCGGCGATATTCTGGAAGCCTCCATAGGTTAGTCTGAATCCCGTAATTACCTCATCAAATATGAGGAGAATGCCGTGGCTTTCGGTTATCTCTCTCAGCCCTTCGAGAAATCCTCTGTGTGACGGGACAACACCCATGTTTCCGGCAACGGGTTCGAGTATTACGCAGGCAATATCTTCTCCATGCATGCTAACAGCGGATTTAACAGTTTCAATGTTGTTGTAGGGGAGCGTTATGGTTAGCTCCGCCAGCTTTTTCGGTATGCCGGGACTTCCCGGAATACCCAGTGTGGCAACACCGGAGCCGGCCTTGACCAGAAGAGAATCTACATGGCCGTGATAACACCCCTCGAATTTTATGATCTTTTCCCTGTTGGTGAAGCCGCGGGCGAGCCTTATGGTGCTCATCGTTGCCTCTGTCCCGGAGTTGACCATTCTGACCATTTCGATCGATGGGAAGGCATTCGAGATCAGTTCAGCCATTTCGACTTCAGCATTTGTTGGGGCACCGTAGCTTGTCCCCTTGTCGGCAGCTTCTTTTATTGCGCGGGTGACTTCAGGATGGTTGTGACCAAGTATCATCGGCCCCCATGATGAAACATAGTCTATGTATTCCCTTCCTTCTACGTCGAAAATCCTGGAACCGGAAGCGTGGCTGATAAATATTGGGGTTGAGTCAACGGCCCTGAAGGCCCGAACCGGGCTGTTCACGCCGCCCGGTATGAGGGTTTTTGCCTTATCGAAAAGAGATGTGGAATCTTTCATCAAAAATACTCCATACTGCTTTTTTTGAATTCTTCTTCAGTTAGTAAGACCTTGAAATCCGTTATGCCTGTTGCTGAGATGAGTTTTTCGATAAATCCTTCCTGGTCGTTTCCCCTGAGATGTATCATCGTATAGATGTTGTACTTTTCTTCAAAGGGGGGAGTTCTTTCATAGCAGTGGGAGATCTCTCTAAAAGAGGCAAAAATCCTGCCCACCTCTTCGCATCGCTGTTCAGGAACCGCCCAGATGACCATGATGTTGTGTGTGAAACCTGCCCTGTGGTGGCGGACAGTGGCGCCGAATTTTCGGATAATCCCCCGTTTCATTAACCCTTTTATCCCGTCAACGACATCCTCTTCACGTATTCCTGTCTTTTCTCCAATACGCGCAAATGGTCTTTTGGTAAGGGGAATATCTCCTTGAATGTGTTGTGCTATTTTTATTTCTGTTTTTGAAAGCATCGTATGTTGATAGAAATCCTGAGTTTAAATTTACCCCTATGTACCACAACAAATATTTCCTGACAATTTTTTTCATGCGTATAACAATTAAAAGACGGGCAGGTGCTTTGCTGATAAGGGGGCACTTAAAAAGAATGCCCGTCCGGCGGCTGCTGTGGATTATACAAAAGCAATTGTTTTGGGTTGCACTATCCTTGCTGCTGGTTTTGGCGCTGTCGGTACCGGCATAGGGATGGGATCCGGAATCCAGGGTGCTACCAATGCTGTTGGTAGAAATCCTGAAGCCCAGGACAAGATATTGATCATCTTAATGGTAGGTCTGGTCATGATAGAGTCTCTCTGTATCTATGCACTGGATATTCCCCTGATATTGTTTTACGCCAATCCACTGTTGAAGCTAATTGGCGGTTAATTAGATTTACGGCCTCATGTGAAAAAAGAGGGGAGGCGATAATACTGGACTTCCCCTCTTTTTTTCGTTAAAAACATATCATGTTTAACGCCTTCCTGATCAATGATCCCTTCGGTGACCCCGGTGTATATGTAGAGTTCAGATACAGAAACAGGGCAATCCTTTTCGACCTTGGCGACATTCACTCCCTCCCCCCCCGGAAGCTCCTCAAGATAAATCATATTTTTGTTTCCCACACACACGTGGATCACTTTATAGGATTTGATCATATATTGAGGGTTTTATTGGGGCGTGACAAGCATCTTTCACTTTTCGGCCCACCGGGGTTTATTGAGAATGTGGAAAGCAAGATAGCCGGCTATACCTGGAATCTTGTTGAAAATTACACGAACGATTTTGTGCTTCTGGTGACGGAAATACATCCCGGTCGTAAAATAACGAGACGCTATCACTGTCAGAATGCCTTTAAACCCGAAACGGTCAGTGACAGTGAGAGCTTTGATGGTACAGTTGTAAAAGAGAGTTTCTTTACCGTTACGGGAGTTTTTCTTGATCATAAGATACCTTGTCTTGCGTATTCCCTTAAGGAGAAGAAGCGTATAAATATCAAGAGAAACAAGTTGGAGGAGATGGGACTTCCCGTGGGGGCGTGGCTTGTCGATTTGAAGGACAGTATCCTGAAGGGTGACCCTGATGATGCCCCGATCAGGGTATGGCGAAGGGATAACGGCAGGGAGGTTCTGGAAAAGATAGTGCCTCTCGGTGAATTGAAGGAGACCATCGTAAAAATCACACCTGGCCAGAGGATATCGTATATAGCGGATGCTGTCTACAGCGAGGAGAACATACACAGGATAGTTGAGCTGGCCCGTATGTCCGATTTTATTTTTATTGAGGCATGTTTTCTGCAGGAGGATGCGGGTATGGCAGCGCGTAAATATCATCTTACCGCCATGCAGGCAGGCAGTTTGGCACGAATGGCAGGGGCGAAGAAGATAGCAATATTTCACTATTCCCCGAAGTATAAAGGGTATGGAAACCTTCTGATGGAAGAAGCTATGAAAGCCTTCAGCGGCAACAGATAAGCCATTCCAAGCAAACAATTTGAGATGATTTACAGGACAAGGGACAACTAATGTAGAAGTGAGCTAAAGTTTGAAGTGACTAAAGTGATCTAAAATTAAGGATAAAATTGCTTTAACTATGATCCCAAGAAGTACAAAGGGGGATTAGAAATTTTGTGGTGGGTGGCATGGACAAACCATGTGCCGGACATTGATCCGGTATTGTTTGTCCGTGTCAATCGGAATACGAATAACAAATTTGATGGTCTCGTAAAAAGTCGAAATATGCACAATTTTGTCATTCCCGTGAAAACGGGAATCCAGTCTTTTCAAGCACTTAGCCCTCTATGGACTCCCGTTTTCACGGGAATGACAGACTTTTTACGGATGCATTAAATTTAAACTTTTGTAATCTGGAATCCTTTTAGCTGGATGGCTACCGCCCGTTGAAGAAGGTCAATAGATACGACGAAGAGTTCCTTTGTATAGTCAGTCTTAACTACAATTCCTTCAATACCTTTGAATGGGCCGTCTATTATCAGGGCGGGTTCACCTGCCTTTGGATACTGGAAGTGCTGAATCTCTACCTTTGATTCAACGAGCCTTTGGATGGAACCTATCTTTTCGTCCGGGACGGGTATCGGTTCATGGCTGTTCGGTTTCCCCAGCATTCTGACCACGCCGAAGGTCTTGAGAACTTCTACTTTCGTCTGATTGTCCATGGCATGTAATTCTGCAAAGAGATATCCCGGAAACATCGGTATCATGATCTTCTTTTTTCGATCCTTTCTTTTACTCCATACCTCGATCTTGGGTAAAAAAACATTGAAGGATTTTTGAAGAAGACCTAAATGTACTTTGTCTTCATGACGACTTCTTGTATGTACTGCATACCAGGGCATCTATAACCTCACATCAATTACGATATCATCCCCTTTTTTGAAAACTTTTCTTGAGGATAGCTTGATTGCATCGTCCATTCTTTTTATTCCTAAGTCGCCCACAGCGGGAGTTCCTGTTCCGATTATCTTTGGAGCCGTGATTATTACAATCCTGTCGGCGATTTTTTCTTTCAAAAAGGAGGTAATAATTTCGGAACCCCCTTCTACCAGAACAGAAGAGATTTCTTTCTTACCGAGCTCTATTAAGAGTTTTTTCAGGTCGACCTGCTTCTGATTCTCGCTATTGATGATAAGAGTTTCTATTCCCGAATCTGTTAAATGTCTCAAATTTTCTTTGTTGCAGCGTTGGGTGGTTACGATAATTGTCTTTGCGCTCTCCTGGTTCTTCAGTACACGTGCGTTTGCCTGTATACGAAGCGTCGAGTCGACCACAATCCGAAGCGGGTTTTTGCCCCGCGCGTGGCGTACGGTAAGTTCCGGGTCATCCGTGAGAATTGTTCCTGCGCCGACCATGATACAGTCGTGAATACTCCGCAGCCTGTGAGCAAACGTAAGGGAAGGTTCTGAGCTAATCCACCTTGAATGTCCGGTTGATGTAGCGATTCTCCCGTCGATGGTCTGGGCAAATTTCAATGTGATGAACGGGGTTCTCGTCTGTATAAATTTTAAAAATGTTTCATTTAGAACCCTGCATTCGTCTTCAAGTATTCCTACTTCTGTTTCTATCCCGTGACTCTTGAGTATGTCTATTCCTCTGCCGGAGACCAGCGGGTTGGGGTCGGCGGTTCCGATAACGACCCTTGAGGGCTTGACCTCGATGATCCTGTCCGTGCATGGAGGCGTCTTGCCGTAATGGATGCATGGTTCCAGTGTCACGTAGAAGGTTGTGCCTTTAATAGCTTCTGAAGCGCTGTTTATGGCATTAATTTCGGCGTGGTTTCCCCCGAATTTCTTATGGTATCCTTCGCCAATAATCCTGCCATCTTTCACTATGACCGAACCCACCATCGGATTGGGGCTTACACGGCCTTCTCCCTTTCTGGCAAGTTTCAGGGCTCTTTTCATGTAGAATTCGTCCGTCAATATTCAATCCCTTTCTTTGCCTTTTTAAATATCAGAGACTAACTTTTGAATCAATGGCAAATATCAGACAATTGTTGTTAAGGGATGAGAAAGTATGATATAAAAACGGAGCTTGCTTGCAATGAAAGGAGAACGTAATGAAAGGTGTTGTTTTGGCTGGTGGTTTGGGGAGCAGAATGCATCCACTGACAAAAGTTACCAACAAACATCTTCTCCCGGTATACAGAAAACCGATGATCTATTATCCGATCAGGACTCTGGTTAATGCCGGTATAGATGAGATATTGATAGTGACCGGTGGAAATAATGCTGGTGATTTTCTTAAACTCCTGGGGAATGGCAAGGAGTTTGGCCTGAAACACATAAATTACACATATCAGGAAGGGGAGGGCGGAATAGCGGCGGCTCTCAGTCTCGCGGAGTTTTTTGCGGATAACGGGAAAATCATAGTTATTCTTGGTGATAATATTATTGAGAATAATATCAAAAAAGCGGTTGAGGCCTTTGAAAAACAGCAGGAAGGGGCCAGGATAATGCTGAAAGAGGTTTCTGATCCACAGCGGTTCGGAGTGCCTGTTTTTGAAGGAGACAGGATTATTGGCATTGAGGAGAAACCGTCAGCTCCGAAATCTTCTTATGCCGTTATTGGTATTTATATGTATGACAGCAGGGTTTTCGATTTTATAAAGACGCTGAAGCCATCGGAGAGGGGAGAGCTGGAAATTACGGATGTTAACAACTTCTATATCGTGGAAGGAAAAATGAAGTGGGATATCCTTGATGGTTGGTGGAGTGATGCCGGGACATTCGAATCTCTTCAATATGCAGGGAATATGGTGGCAAAGACGGGAGCAAACAAGACATGATTGAAGGTGTGATGATTAAGAAATTGAAGGTGATACCGGATGAACGAGGGAGGTTGATGGAAATACTCCGCCGGGACGACGAGATGTTCGCTGGATTTGGTCAGGTGTATATGACAACTGCTAATCCTGGTGTAGTGAAGGGGTGGCATTATCATAAAAAACAATGCGACAACATGACGGTTGTCAAGGGTATGATGAAGATTGTCCTCTACGATAGCCGTGAGAATTCCAGCACTTGTGGTAAGGTCAATGAGTTTTTTGTCGGAGAGCACAATCCTTTACTTGTTCATATCCCGCCATATGTATATCACGGCTTTAAGTGTGTTTCTATCGAGGAAGCCATTGCGGTTAATACTCCGACAGAAGTTTACAATTATGAAGAACCGGATGAATTCAGGGTAGACCCACACAACAATGATATTCCATACGACTGGAGCAGAAAAGACGGATAAAAAGAGAGGGGAAATCATGGCCCCTGAGAAAATTTTAAAAGAAATCACCTTGTTTAAATCTATTGGCCAGGATTATCGTAAACGTTTGAGCAGCGTGCTGAGACGGCGATCTTTGAAAAAGGGGGAAGTGCTTTTTCGTAAGGGTGATGAAGGGAATGTACTCTATATCGTCAGAAAGGGCAGCATCAAGATTGTACTCCCTTCCAAGATGGGGGATGAGGCTGTCCTGGCGGTCTTCTCCGCCGGGGATTTCTTCGGGGAAATGGCTCTTTTGGACGGAATGCCGCGTTCGGCTGATGCTGTAGCACTCGAGCCATCTGAATTACTTGCTCTGAATAGAAATGATTTTATCACATTCCTGGGGAATAATGAAGAAGCTATGCAGGCGATCCTTTCCAATCTTTCAATGCGTTTGCGCAAGACTGATGATTCTTTAGAAGATGCTTATTTTCTCAATATCTCCGCCAGATTTGCGAAAAAGCTCGTTGAATTAGCCAAAACGCATGGTAAACGGGATGGGGATATTATACAGATTGACTTGCGTCTCAGCCAGAAAGATCTTGCCAGCATGATAGGTGCTACCAGAGAAAGTGTTAACAAGGAACTGAGGGTGTTGCGTGAAAAGGGGCTGGTCAGTACTGAAAAGGGCACCCTCCGTATACTTGACCTGGCGCGTCTCGAAAGACGTGCCAAACTGTAATGAAACTTTACCGGATCATCAAATATGGTATTTGGTTTGGTGTGAAATATTTCACATCAAAAGCATGAAACACTTCATTGTATTCGTTCCTGACCTTTTGTAATATAAATCAATCTCATTTTGCTTTAAATTCTGTCCAATTTTAATTGAAACAATATAGAGAATAATCATGGATAAAAAAAATCAGGCGTCTTTATTACCATTAGAAGATATTATTGGGGAGGAACTCGAATATATCGTCACCCTGCTCTGTTCGACCGGCACAGAGAAGAGCAGATTGTACGAGGATATATTGTCTATGGTAGAAAGGGGCATGATTAAAATTGCCTTGAAACGTTCCAGTAACGTGAAGATCACTACTGCAGATTTTCTCGGGATAAACAGGAATACTCTCCACAAGAAAATTGACAAACTCGGGATCGACTGCCGAAAAATCCGAAAATGAGTGATCAGGAAGGTAGTATTTTTGAGAGGACATCTTGTAAGTATCTTTTTTATAGTTTTTGGTGCCTGTGTTGGGAGTTTTTTGAATGTATGTATATATCGAATTTCTGAAGGAAAATCTATTATATTTCCTAAATCCTTCTGTCCAAACTGTTCGCATCCCATCAGGTTTTATGATAATATACCGATAATAAGCTATCTTGTTTTGAGGGGGGAGTGCAGGGATTGTCATAAAAGAATTTCACATCGCTATCCGGTAGTTGAGCTGACAACTGCCCTGTTGTCGTTGCTTCTGTTCTGGAAGTATGGTTTGTCTTTTCAGTATTTCTTTGCATTTTTATTCGTCTGTACCCTTATCATTATAACATTTATAGACCTGGAACATCAGATTATTCCGGATGTAATTACACTGCCGGGGATTCCACTCTTTTTCCTGTTAACGTTCTTTTTTATGGATATCTCTTTTCTTGACTCCATTTTGGGAATTTTAATTGGTGGAGGAGGTTTTTATCTGATTGCCATTGTATATCAGTTTGTAACGAAAAAAGAGGGGATTGGCGGAGGTGATATAAAGCTTATGGCCATGCTCGGGGCCTTTTTGGGCTGGAAATCCCTTCTGTTTATACTTCTTGTAAGTTCCCTGCTTGGATCAATTATCGGTATTTCCATGATGATTATGCACGGGAAGGATTTGAAATATGCGGTTCCCTTTGGGCCGTTCCTGTCTATTGCTGCTGTGGCTTATATGTTTTTGGGGAAGTATCTGAAGGGGATTTTGTTTTTGAGATGATTGTCTGAGAGGCACCGGTATATAGATGAATGCCTGTTTAAAGTTTCGAGTTTAAAGTTCAAAGTTGACGGTTTCGTTCCTCTCTGTCATTCCCGCGTAGGCGGGAATCCAGTTATTGTAAGGTGTTATAGACTCCCGCCTGCGCGGGAGTGACAAGATTTGGACTTTTTACGAGTCCATCAAACGTGAGTGGGAAAAAGTGAGATCACAAAAAGGCTTTACGCTTATCGAATTGATGATAGTGGTCGCCCTTATAGCGATTATGGCCACCCTTGCCTTGCCGGCATATCGAAGCTGGATGGTGAAGAACCGTCTAAACGGAGCTGCAAGGCAGGTCATGTCGGATTTAATGGAAGCAAGAATGAAGGCAGCCAGCCAGAATAACCGCTTTAGGATGTTATTTTTAGATAGTCATCAGTATAAAATATTGGATGACGATAATAATAATAACGCTGAAGATGCCGGGGAGTCATCCCAGACAAAAGATATTCAGGCCGAGTATTACGATGTAACTCTGAGTGCATCTACTAATCCTATTTTCTATCCGAGCGGAACAGCATACGGTACTACTGTTACCTTAACAAATTCCAGTGGGTCGAAATATGTTAAAGTTGCTATTACCGGGCGTGTAAAGATAGATGATTCGCCATAACATCTGCGTTTTTTGTGTGTAGATGTTGGCGCCAGTTCAAACAACAATCTTCAGGAACTTTTTTGGTTATACCAATGGATAAAATTTGCAGTAATAATAATGGCTTTACACTGATAGAAATTATGATTGCCATATTGATCCTCGTTATAGCTCTTTTTGGTGTAGCAGGCGTGACGGTAAGCGTTATAAAGGGGAATGCTTTCGGCAAAGAGGTTACGAGTGCAACAACGTTGGCCCAGGATAAGATGGAAGAACTGAAAAATACAGCTTATGGCAGCATTGCTTCTGGTGGTGATACAGATTCCATTTATGCAAGAACATGGGCGGTTACCTCTGATTCGCCAATTGCCGGCACGACAACTATTGTCGTTACGGTAAGTTGGAACCGGGGCGGCAATACACACAATGTTACACTGCGAACAATAGTGGCACAGTAGCTAACCCTTATGCAAGAAGGGGAGAGAAGTGAGTTGTTTTCCTGAAAATAACAATCGCGGTTTTACACTCATCGAACTGTTGATTGCTATGGCAGTGGGCCTTATTGTTCTTGGTGCCGTATATAGTGTCTTTATTATACAAAATAAGACCTATAAGGTTCAGGAACAGATTGCCGAGATGCAGCAAAACGCAAGGGCTGCTATGGACATGATGACCAGAGAGATAAGGATGGCGGGTTACAATCCAGCAGGTGCAGCTTTCGATGGTGTGACTTACAGCACCTCACAGCTTCAGATACGTGCCGATCTGGACGGCGATGGGACTCCAGATGACGCAAATGAAAATATCATATATTCACACGACACTGCAAATCTCCAGATCGACAGGGACACAGGGGGGGGTGCTCAGCCTTTAATAGAAAATGTTCAGGCTTTTACTTTCGAATATTTGGATGGTGATGGTACCGCGACCACTACTACGGCGAATATACGTCAGGTAAGGATTACCATTACAATGCGGACCGCCAACCCTGATCCGGTTTATACATCCAATGGTGGGTACAGAACATATTCCCTGACGTCTGTTATAACCCCAAGAAATCTTGGTTTATAAAGGGATGATATATTATGAAAATAAAAAAACAGATTGGCACAATATTGAACAACGAGAAGGGAATAGTTCTCGTTATATCTGTTTTGATGCTTGCCGTTTTGGCAGCCCTTGGAACGACGGCCGTCATGCAGACATCGACGGATCTTAAAATCAGCAGTAATTATAAAACGAGCAGACAGGCCTTTTATGATGCCGATGCCGGTGTTCAGTACGCCCTTGCAATGATAGAGGCAGGGCTTAAGGCCAGTCCGCAGACATTCACGCTTCCTTCCGCAGGGAGTCCTGCTACACTTACATACACGACGCCAACCGGTTTTTCTTTTACTATTTCAACCATATCGAAGAATTCAGGTTCAAGTACTTATACCTTAACCAGTACCGGAAATGGCCCGAATAGCGCACAAGCTGTCATAGAAGTCACATTTGAAAGAGACTCTGCGATCAATTACGCGGCATTTGGCGATCATAAAGTAGACGCGAAAAATGGCGGAACCACTCTGAGCTATGACAGCAGCAGCTCCGATCCCACAAAAAACGATCCTTCCGATTCATCATTCCAAACCACGCATGAGGCTGATGTCGGATCTAATGACTGGCTGGTGACCCATAATGGGGCATCAATTGATGGGAGCGGAGTATTGGGCGAACAATCGGATGGCTCTGATACAGTAAATAATATCCATGGCGGTACAACCTTCTATGGAACGACTCCTGTCGATGCGGGAAGGATCGATCCCGACCCTCTGGGTATAAATTCCGGCGGCGTGTATGATCCTTCTATCTACGTTGCCAGCAACGACAATGCTTCCGCCGGAGTCGGCACCACAATAAACACTAACGGGTCGATTACCTTGACTGCAGGAGATTATTACTTCACAAGCGTTATACTAAAAAGCGGTGCGAATCTTACTATCGACGCATCAGCGGGATCAGTTAACATATTTTTGGAAGGCGGGCTTGACGCCAAGAATGGTTCGACTATCAATGTTACAGGAAACCCTACGGATTTTGCCATTTTTTCCAATTCTACCGCCAAGATTGATTTCAAGCACAGCAGTGCATTCAAAGGGCTGGTTTATGCCCCATTTGCGGATGTTGATATGAAAAACAGTTCAAGTGTTTATGGCGCCATATGGGCTGCTAGTGTAGATATAAAAAATTCAGGAACGCTCTATTATGACGCGGCACTGAAAGACAAATACACATCAGATGATCTGACACTGACATCCTGGAAAGATGATAGAAACTGAGTTTATACGGTTTCAATCTTTTCTTTATAGTCACCAAAATTTCTTGACTTAATGGCCGTAAAATTATAGCGTGGCACTCAAAGTTATTGAAAAGCTGAGGTTGGTATTATGGAAACGGAGAAGAGATACTGTTCAATATGTGCATGGAGGGGAAACTGCCGGAAGAGATTTAGTGTTACAACGGATTCTGTAGGTAATGTTCACTGTCCCGATTTTACCAGGGATCTTTCCATAAAGGACAAAGATATTGATGAGGTAGAAAAGAAAGAAAATTAAAGTAACCGTTCGTGGTTTTCCCTTTCTGTGAATGGGAAAACTTTCGCCATTGGTTTGATAAAATCGTAAATCGGAACCTGCACTTAAATCCGGCCTCCCTGAGGTCGGGTGGTTATATTTAGTTTCAGAGAAACGGGTTGGCCTTTTGGCCAACTTTTTTAGTATAAGAAAGGCAAGCTGTCAGCTATCAGCATTCAGCAAAGGGAAGGGCTTTTAGATGAAGAAGAAGTTAATTGAATTACTGGAAAATTCTATTAGAACCTGTTCCGATAAACGGATGTTTGAGATAGGAGGTCTCCCCTTTATAGAAGTGGAAACTCCAAGGGAGGAATCCCACGGCGACTATTCGTGTACTACATCCATGGTCCTTGCCTCAAGCCAGGGGGTGAACCCGCGTAAAATAGCAGAACAGATCATTGAAAATATCGACGATAACGATAACCTGCTGGCTAAGATAGAAATTGCCGGCCCTGGCTTTATCAATTTTTTTATTGAAAAAGATGCGTGGGTTCCCCTTTTGAAAGACGTGGATGAACAGGATGATCGTTATGGAGAATCCGATTTCGGAAAAGGCAAGAAGGTGCAGATAGAATTTGTCAGTGCCAACCCCACTGGGCCTCTTCATATAGGACATGCAAGGGGTGCCGTTATTGGTGATGTCGTTGCCAATATCCTGAAATCTTCGGGATTTTCCCTTGTCAGAGAGTATTATATTAATGATGCAGGCAGCCAGATGGAAGTTCTGGGAAAATCTGTTTTTCTCCGTTATCTGGAGCTGCTGGGAAAAGAGACTGAGTTTCCACCTGAGTGTTACCAGGGAGATTATATTAAAGAGCTGGCCGTAGAAATATTTGAAGAGTATGGTGACAAGTATCTTGAAAAAGAAGAGAAAGAAGCCATTCCTGTTTTTAAAGATTATGCCGTCGATTCTATTTTGACTGGAATAAAGGAGGATTTGAATGCCTTTGGTGTAGTTTTTGATAGTTATTTCAGTGAGAAAGAACTTTATAAAGATGATGGAGTTGCAAAACTGCTCTCAGAACTTCAAGAAAAGGAGTTTGTCTATGAGGAGGGAGGAGCTCTCTGGTTCAAAACAACCGATTTTGGTGATGAAAAGGACAGGGTAGTGGTCAGGGAGAACGGTGAACCGACCTATTTTGCTGCAGATATTGCCTATCACCGCGACAAGTATTTAAGAGGCTTCGATATGATTATAGATGTCTGGGGTGCTGATCACCATGGTTATATTCCCAGACTGTATGCCGGCATCCAGTCTCTTGGTAATGAAAAAGAAGCCCTTAAGATTATCCTGGTGCAACTGGTAAATCTTTTAAGGAGCGGAAAACCTGTAGCTATGTCTACACGAGGCGGAGAATTCGTGACCTTGAGGGAAGTTGTCGATGAGGTGGGAAGAGATGCGGCAAGATATAACTTTCTCATGAGACGATCAGACAGCCATCTTGATTTTGATCTGGAGCTTGCCAAAAAACAGTCGAATGAAAATCCTGTTTATTATGTTCAATATGCACATGCCAGGATATCCAGTATCATGAGGTTAGCACATGAACAAGGTTATAAAATTCCCGGCTTCGGTGATGTGGATTGGCGGTGTTTAACCCTTCCGGAGGAAATTACTCTTATTAAAGAGATTGTCAGATTTCCGGAAGTAGTTGAAGGAAGTGCAAAGGGGCTTGAGCCCCATCGTCTTACATTTTATCTGAACGACCTTGCTTCTGTTTTTCATAGTTATTATAACAAAAACAGGGTGATTTCCGATGACTTGGATTTAAGCATGGCGAGACTTTTTCTTGTTAAATCTGTTCGGATAGTTTTGAGAAACGCTTTAATGCTCTTGGGTGTCTCGGCCCCGGAAAAAATGTAGTATTTTAACAACGCTATTTAACTATTTAAAAATAAACGGAGGAGCTAAGTGCATTAATGTCTTCCCGAAAGGTAAAAGATTTCGAATTCAGACTGGGTAAGCTGGGCCTGGGTTTGTTTGTCTTCGGGACTTCTCTCTCTCTCTTATTTGCTTTTATTTTTGGAGTCATAGTTGGGAAAAATATTGAAAGCTACCCGGAGAAGATTGTAAAAGGTATTCCCCGCATAACAAAGCAAAGGATTATCAGGAAACCGTTAGCTGCTGAGGAGATAGCAAAGGAAGAGAAAAAAGATTTTAAACTTACCTTCTATGATACCCTGGCCCGTAAAAGTGATGAATTGGGGAAAGGTGGAGGCAGAAAAGCTCTTCTTGAAAATAAACACATAATACAGGTAGCCTCTTTTAAAGATAGAAAGAAGGCGGAGACGCTCAATAAAAGATTGTCTGATATGGGTTATGACTCCGCGGTTGATGAAATTAAGTTAAAATTAAAAGGAATGTGGTTTCGTGTTCGGTTGAAGGGATTTGTAAATTATAAAGATGCGGAAAAAGTTAAAGTAATCTTAGAGAAGAAGATTAAAGGCTTGAAGTGCATGATTGTCAAAAAATAGTTCAAAGTTCGGAGTTTCAAGTTTGGGGGAATGAAATTAACTGTGACAGTCTCGTAAAAAGTCTCAAAATGTGTTATTTGTCATGCTGAACTTGTTTCAGCATCTAATTATTTCAGCAAGTTAGAGACCCTGAAATAAATTCAGGGTGACAAAAGCTGACTTTTTACGAAGCCATCAACTTTAAACTTTGAACTTTAAACTCGAAACTTTAAACAGGTATTCATCATGTTTGAAAGTCTGACTGAAAAACTGGAAGGGATCTTTAAAAAGCTGAAAGGAAGAGGCAGGCTTGATGAAGAGAATATCAAGGATGCGTTAAAGGAAATCCGGATAGTGCTCCTTGAAGCTGATGTGAATTTCAGAGTAGTCAAGAAATTCATCGAGGATATCAGGGTGAGGACAGTGGGGCAGGAAGTTCTTGCCAGCATTACACCCGGTCAGCAGGTTGTAAAAATTGTTAATGACCGGCTTGTTGAACTGATGGGGGGGAAGAGCAGCCAGTTAAAAGTTACCAACAGAATTCCTGCACCGATTATGATGGTTGGTCTTCAGGGGTGTGGCAAAACTACTACGACGGCCAAGCTTGCCAGTGTCTTGTTAAATAAAGGAAAGCATGTTTGTCTCGTTCCGGCGGATGTTTACCGGCCCGCAGCTGTCCACCAGTTGAAGATTCTTGGAAAAAAAGTTGGAGTTGATGTCTACGATTCGAAAGGAGTGGAAGACCCTGTCAGGATTTGTGTTGAGGCTGTCAAACAAGCTAGTGAAGGTAATTATGATGCAATAATTATTGATACAGCAGGAAGGTTGCATATTGACAGTGAGATGATGGATGAGTTGGAAAAAATAAAGAATGTGATAAATCCATCGGAAATACTGTTTGTTGCTGATGCCATGACTGGCCAGGATGCGGTATCTGCAGCAGGGAAGTTTGACGAATTGCTGGGTATTGACGGAATAATCCTGACAAAGATGGATGGCGATGCCCGGGGTGGGGCGGCATTGTCCATCAGGGCGGTGACGGGAAAACCTATAAAGTTTATCGGTGTGGGTGAGAAGCTTGATGCCCTTGAAGTATTTCATCCGGAACGCATGGCATCGAGAATCCTCGGTATGGGGGATGTCTTGACTCTGGTTGAGAAGGCGCAGACTGCATTTGATGAAAAGGCAGCCAAGGAACTGGAAAAGAAAATCAGGAAAGATTCCTTCACCCTCGAGGACTTCAGAAGCCAGCTTGTACAGATAAGAAAGATGGGTTCCATGCAGGATCTTCTGGGTATGATTCCCGGATTTGGCAAGATGAAGTCATTGAAAAATGTGAACGTAGATGAAGGTGAATTGGTCAGGGTGACGGCTATCATAGACTCAATGACGAAAAAGGAGCGCCTCGATTACCGGATCATAAATGGACAGAGAAGAAAGAGAATTGCCAGAGGAAGTGGTACAGCAGTTCAGGATGTCAACCGGTTGTTGAAAAATTATGTTGAAATGAGGAAAATGATGAAGAAAATAACAAAGGGTGGCATGAAATCTCTGAGAGGGGGTAAATTCCCCTTTTAATAATATGCAATATATGTTAGAAGGACGAAGGGAATTGGTTGTTGTTGGCTTTTTTTAATAAAAACAAAGACTTAGGAATAATTTGCTTTTCTTGGTCTTGCTGATGAATGGGTATTTATAATTGTTTTAGAATATTTTTCAGGAGGTGATATAGTTAATAAATGGCAGTAAAAATAAGATTGGCACGAATGGGTGCAAAAAAGAAACCTTTTTACAGAATTGTTGTTGCTGATGTCGAATCTCCCAGAGATGGAAGATTTATTGAAATTGTTGGGAATTATGATCCTAAGAAGGATCCGGCAGAGGTCAACTTTAAAGAGGATCGTATTGTCGATTGGCTATCAAAGGGTGCCAAGCCAACATTGACCGTCTCCCAGTTACTTAAAAAAAGGGGATTATTGTAAGCTGAAAAGAATTGAGGCAGTCTGAATTGAATAGTTGCTGAAAATGAATCGCGAGTGGATCTCCCGCAGGTTTGGTGTGGGGATTTTCAAATGATTGCTCGAGTTATCGTCTATCAAACAGTTCATATTACAAATAACCGGTGGAGGGTGTTATTATGAAAGATTTGGTAAAGTACATTGCTCAAGCATTGGTAGATAGCCCGGAAGTGGTAGAGGTTTCCGAAATAGAAGGTGAAAAGACTTCCGTGCTTGAACTGAGAGTCGCAAAGGAAGACCTAGGCAAGGTTATTGGCAAACAGGGAAAAACCGCAAAGGCTATGAGGACAATTTTGAGTGCGGCATCAGCTAAGCTTCGCAAAAGGACAGTATTGGAGATTCTTGAATAAAAAGTACAAGCCTCTTGATTTATGGATTTTTTTGAGATAGGCAAAATTGTTAAACCTCATGGGCTTGGCGGCTGTATGAAGGTGATTTTGTATCTGGAATCGAACACGATACTTGAATCACTGAAGGAGGTTTATGTAGGGCTTGAAAAACAAGAGACTAACCTCAAAAAGATAAAAAATATCAAAATCAACAAAAAACACTTTTTACTTGAACTTGAAGGTGTGGAAAATATTGTTGCTGCGCGCGCACTGGTAGGATGTCAGGTTTCAGTATCTTCTGAAAAACTGGAAAAGTTATCAGGAGATGAATATTACTGGCGGGATATTATTGGACTTGAGGTTGTTACTGAAGATGGTGAGATTATCGGTAGGGTCGAGAGTATTTTACCCACGGGTAGTAACGATGTTTATGTGTGCACCGGCGCAGAAAAAGAAATTCTTTTGCCTGCGATAGCTGACGTAGTCCGGAAAATAGATATAAAAAATGGCAGGATGGTTGTCAGACTGCTTGAAGGTTTGTAACAGACTATGATCAGGTTTGATATTTTTTCTCTTTTTCCCGGAATGTTTGAATCCCCTTTCAATGACAGCCTCTTAAAAAAAGCCCTCGAAAAAGGATTGATAGAAATAAATCTTCATGACATCCGCAGCTATGCTGAAGGGAAGCACAAGATGTGCGATGATTATCCCTATGGCGGCGGTGGTGGAATGGTTATGAAGGTGGAACCGGTTGTAAGGGCAGTAGAGTCTGTTGTCCCGGTGAGGTCAGATGCATCCGTTGTTTTACTGACACCTCAGGGCGAGACCTTCAATCAGGGGGTTGCAGAAGAACTATCCCGGTTTTCTCACGTTGTTCTTATCTGTGGTCATTATGAAGGCGTGGATGAAAGGATAAGAGCGAATCTTGTAGACAGGGAGATTTCGACGGGTGATTATGTCCTGACCGGAGGGGAGTTGCCGGCCATGATTGTGGTTGATGCAGTTTCCCGTTTGATTCCAGGCGTTTTGAGTAATAGAGAATCTGCTTTGCTTGATTCTTTTTCAACAGGCCTCCTGGAATATCCCCATTATACGCGTCCAAGAGAATATAGGGGGTGGGGGGTTCCCGATGTGCTTCTCTCGGGAAATCATAATGAGATTAATAAATGGAGGCGTAGGGAATCCCTTAAGAGGACGCTTACGAGAAGACCTGATTTGTTGACAAATGTGGAGTTATCGGAGGAGGATAGAAAAATCCTTGAAGAACTTAAAGCGGCAGACAGGAGCAAGGAGTGAGAAGATAGAGGGAAAAACATTTCACTTCCGTTCCGGATTCTTACTACTGTCTTCTGTATAGTATAATGGGAAATATTTATATCGCTCTTTTACATTATCCTGTTTATAATAAAAAAGGAGATGTTATTACAACCGCGGTTACCAATATGGATATACATGATATATCCAGATCCGCGAAGACTTACGGCATAAAACGATTTTATATAGTTACGCCGGTTGAAGAACAGAGAGAGCTGGTTAGACGGATAATACGTCACTGGCAAAGGGGGTATGGCGCTTCTTATAATCCATTGAGGAAAGAAGCGATGGATATTGTCGACTTAAAAGGTACCCTCGAAGAGGTATTGGAAGATATCTCGGCAGAATCAAAAAATAAGGTCAGGCTTGTGGTAACGGGTGCAGAGCTTCGGGGAAAGTTGACAAAATTCGCAGAATTGAAAAGAAGTATAGCGAAAAGTCAGAATCCCTGCCTTCTGGTTTTTGGGACAGGTTGGGGTATTGCCAGTGGTGTAATTGGGGATGCCGATTTTTTTCTTGAACCGATCAAAGGACCGTCGAATTATAACCACATGTCTGTTCGATCTGCAGTGGCCGTTGTATTGGATAGATTGTTAGGAGAGAGGAGTTAGAAAGAAATGAATAGACTTGAAATGCTTGAAAAAGAACAGATTAGATTAGATATCCCCTATTTTAAATCAGGTGATACCGTTAAGGTGTATGCGAAAATTGTCGAAGGTCAGAAAGAGAGAATACAGGTTTTTGAAGGAGTTGTAATAAGGAAAAGAGGAGGAAGTAACCGGGCAAGTTTTACTGTGAGGAAAATGTCATATGGTGTAGGTGTTGAAAGAACTTTCCCCCTTCATTCGCCTATAATAGACAGGGTCGAGGTTGTGAGAAAAGGAAAAGTTAGGCGTTCCAGACTGTACTATCTGAGAGGACTTAGAGGCAAAAAGGCAAGGATTAAAGAAGCCGATAGAAGGTAAGAAAGTGAGCTAAAATGTCTAAAGTGAACTAAAGTGCCTAAAGTTAATAATGTGATCCATAACTTTAGCTCACTTTAGGCACTTCAAACTTTAGGCACTTTTAATGACTATGTACAGTTTTGAACTGAGTGCTCATCGTAGCGGCTTTCAGGTTGTGGCTGGTGTTGATGAGGCGGGGAGGGGTCCTCTGTCAGGTCCTGTTGTTGCAGCGGCCGTAGTTCTTCCCCCAAGCTATAAGAATGATGAAATTCGTGATTCAAAACAACTTTCTCCCAAAAAGAGAGAAAGACTATACGAAACAATAAATAATGATGCCCTTTCAGTTGGGTTAGGTGTTGTAGAATCCTCTGTCATTGATTCCATAAATATTCTTCAGGCAACATTAATGGCAATGGAAGAGGCGGTTACAAATCTTTCCCTTGCCGTCGATTATTTTCTAATTGATGGTATCAATAATATTAACGTATCCATCCCGCAGCAGGCCATTCGCAAAGGAGATTCCCTGAGTATTTCAATAGCTTCAGCTTCTATTATTGCCAAGGTATCCAGAGATAAAATAATGGAGATATATCATCGTCAATTCCCGCAGTATAATTTTCTTAAAAATAAGGGGTATGGCACTCTTGAACATCGCGAGGCCATAAAGAAATATGGGTGCTGTAAAATTCACAGAAGATCTTTCAAGGGGGTAAAGGAATACCTCTATTTGTGAAGCTCCCCGCCCACAGAGCGGGGCGGCTTCCCGGCAAGGAATATGTTTGTTTTATATTGCGCCCCCTTGCGGGATGCGCTCCCGGTGAAAAGAATGGCTAATACTAAAATTCAGACAGGTAAACTGGGTGAAAATATTGCGGCTGATTACCTGGAAAAAGAAGGGTACAGAATTGTTCAAAGGAATTACAGGTGCGTTTTTGGAGAGATTGATATTGTTGCAATAGATAGAAATGTCATAGTATTTGTAGAAGTCAGAAGCAGGAGATCGGCTAAATACGGTTATCCGGAGGAGTCAGTTGGGCATAGCAAGAAAATGAAAATTTCAAAAATAGCATTGAATTATTTGAAGGAAAAACAGTTTCAGGACTGCCGCGCAAGATTTGATGTTGCGGCGGTTAAAATTTTACCTGAAGGCAGCGAGGTAAAACTTATTAAAAATGCTTTTGATCTGATGTATTAAACTTTAAACGCGAAACTTGAAACCATGGAAAAAGGAACATTATATATTGTTTCAACTCCTATAGGTAATCTGGAGGATATAACCCTCAGGGCGCTGAGGATACTAAGGGAAGTCCAGCTTATTGCGGCAGAAGATACCCGCAGGACAAAGAAACTGTTAAACGCGTATCAAATTCGTACTCAACTTACCAGCCTTTATGATCATAATGAGTTAGAAAAAAGCAATTTTTTGATTTCCAGGATTAGTGACGGGATGAATGTGGCTTATGTGTCTGATGCCGGAACTCCCGGCATATCAGATCCTGGATATATCTTGTTGAATAAAGCAATTGAAAACCATATCAAGGTTGTTCCTGTTCCCGGCATATCTGCCGTGATAACGGCACTGAGTGTTTCCGGTCTGCCAATGGACCATTTTGTTTTTAATGGATTTTTGCCTTCCAGAGCAAATAAGAGAAGACAGTATTTAGAATTACTGAAGGATGAGAGCAGAACGATGGTTTTTTATGAGTCTCCTAACAGGCTGGTTTCTACACTTCGAGATATAGAAAAAATTATGGGGAACAGGGAAGTAGTTGTTTCCAGAGAGTTGACAAAGGTTTTTGAAGAAATATTAAGGGGAGATGTCAGGAAAATTATGGACTCTCTGCAAGAAAGGGTGGTAAAAGGAGAAATTACTCTTGTAGTTGCAGGAAAAGAAAAAACACCTCGTCAGTTTTCGGATGAAGAGATACGAAGCAGGGTTGAAAAATTGCGTGAAGATCTCGAACTTACGACAAGAGATATAGTAGATGTAATTTCCCGGGAAACAGGCCTTTCAAAGAGGAGGGTTTACGAACAAGTTTTGAAACTGGTTGAAGATGTATAGTACGTGCGTATTCTCCTCAAGATGCGTTGAAAGCTTCAACAAGAAGGTTGGACTTGTCAAAACCATATTGTAAGTAATGAGCTCAATTGGATAAGGGAGAACATCATGGGCAAAGATGAGGAACCGGAAGAAAGGATAGAACCCGTTGTTGAAGGGTCGCCGTTTGTTTATGACCAGTTAGAGGAAGTGGATAAAGATTTATCGTATGAAGAAAATCCTGAGGAAGAAATAATTGATTTAATTGATGAAATTCGTGATGATAAGGAAAAACTTGAAGCCGTTAAGGACAAAGATGGGTGGATATTAAGAGATGATGAAGAGATCTATGATTTGATTGATGTTATTGAAGAAGATCCTGAAGAGGTTTTGGGGGATCGTGAGTTTGATGATAAAATCGCAAAAAAGGTATCAGAGATTACTGAAAAAATTGCCAGACAGATAGTGCCCGAAATTGCCGAAAGGGTTATCAGGGAAGAAATTGAGAAATTGAAGAACGATTAATAACGGTCAGGGAGGGTTCGTTTGAGAAAAGCATCTTTTCTCGCAATTATTTTTTTTATTGTTTGTGGCCTTTGGTATTCATATGCCTATGTTGCCGGAAATGGAGTTGAAATCCGGATGGTCTATGCGGAAGACGGGAGTTTTCTGGTCAATAAGGAGATGCCGAGAACCATGGTTCTTATTGCAGAACAGAACGTAGGGCAGGATTATTCCGGCTACCGTTGGGGTACGATTTGTGATGGTGTTATCAGAGCCAGGTTTTCAGAGAAGGGGTTTACCTTTGTTGATTATTCAATTCCGGCGGGTGCATTTGATTTTGAGAAGTTTTATCAGTTTGGAGATTTGAGTGACGAGGGTGCTGTATCTTTAGGAAACCAGGGAGGTGCCGAACTTATCATTACGGGGAAAGCCTTGGTGAAATGTACGGGGAACGTGGCCGGTACTACCATGAAATCTTTTCAGTCCACCCTTACCGCCAAAGCTATAAAGGTGAATGACGGTGTTGTCGTAGCTTCGGCAAGTGTACAGGAGATAACTATTCATATGGATGATCTGACCGGAGGGTCTGAAGCCATTGAAAAAGCCGCCACGAAACTGGCAAATCTTTTGGAATCACAGATTATAGCAAAGTGGCAAGAAGAAATTAGTTCAACCGCAGTGGTTGCCATGACTGTTCGAGGAATGAAAAGTTGCTCCGATTTCGTTCAATTTATAGAAGTATTAAAGACAGAAGTAAGCGGAATAACAGATGTTTGCCCGCGGAGGATAGAATCGGATGCAGTTAAATTGGATTTAAATATACGTGGAAGTGCCCAATCTCTTGCTGATCAGCTTTCTGCCCAAAAATTTAGTGGCTTTTCACTTGATATAACTAACATCAGCCCAGAAAACATTGAGCTGAGATTATATAGATGAGTTGAGGTGTGCAAATGTTTCTTAAAAGGATAAAAAGTGCTTTTTGTCTATTAGTAATTGTCTGTTTTATTTCCGGTTGCTGGTCAAGATTTTCCTCTCCGGTTGTTCCTCCTTCCAAGGAGAAGAGCCCAAGGCTTGTTGCAGTGATGCCCGTAGATAATAAGACGTCTGATACCCAAGCAGCCCAAATTCTGCGAAAAAAGATATTTGAAGAACTATATTTTAAAGGTTATCCAAAAATACCGTTAGAATTTGTTGACGAAAAGCTCTCTAAAGTTTATAAAAAAAATGCGGAATATGTGGCAGGAAAGATACCGCCTAAAGCAATGGGGGAATTGCTTGGTGTTGGTGCTGTGATGTATTGTACCCTGACTGAGTGGAAAACCTCTTTCGTTTATTTTTATGCCCCCACGGCGGTTTCCGTTTCTTTTGAATTAAGAAGTGCGAAGACAGGTGAGACACTTTGGGGTTCACATTATAGAGTAGTGAAGAAGTGCTATGGATTTTCTCAGAAAGAACTTGAAATGAAATCATGTCAGGTTTATGAAAAGGCTCTTGAGGAAGTGGTAAAAAAGGCAATAGAAACACTGCCTGATGGCCCTGATGCTGTATGAACTGAACAGCGAGCGCATTATTCTTCGAATTACTTTGTTCCCCGTAGCTTGCTGCAGGGGAGCTTCAATAATGGAAGCGTTTAGCTGTCAGCAGTCAACGTTCAGCGATAAGATAGAATCGTATTTCCAAAGCTCAGTATAACAGGGAGTTGATTATGCAAAGCTTTCAGAAAACCACTTTTTTGTGCTGTGCGGTTTTTTTCATTTTTGTCATCTTATCGAATGATGTTTGTGCCAGAAGGCTTATGGTGGTTAAAATCGGCAAAGAAGAGGCAAAGGTAACTCTTCTCGAGGGTACGGCCTTTGTTATTCCAGGGGATGGAAATGAAAGACACTCTTTAAAAGTTGGAGATATCCTGAAGGGTGGTGACCGGGTAAATACCGGGCCTAAATCAAGACTGGAAATTGTTTTGAAAAATAATACTGGTCTCCGCTTTGCGGACAATACTTGTTTTAAAATTTCTCAAATTGGCTGGAATGAAAAATTGAGGGCTGAAAATATTAAAGTGCGTTTACTTCTGGGCAGGACCTGGGCAAATGTAAACAGGACCTTGGGTGTAAAAACTAATTTTGAGGTGTCCTGTGAAAATGCTGTTGCAGGGGTTAGAGGAACTGTATATAGAATGAATGTAAAAGATGATAAGTCAGTTCTGGTAAGGGTTTACGATGGTATAGTGTACGTTGCGGGAGGTGGGAAGATTATTAAACCACCAAAAAGAATCGAAGCTCCTAAAAAGATACCGGGACCGGTAGTAGTTCCCGGGCCTGAAAAAGTAACATTAGAAGAGTGGACATACCTCCTTAAATCGATGCAGCAGGTCAGCATAAAGGGAGATGGTACGGCCGAGAGACCGCGGGATTTTACTCGGGAAGAAGATAAGAATGAATGGGTTGATTGGAACAGGTCAAGAGATGACTTGTAGTAGCTAAAAGATGAATATACCAAATTTTTTAACCCTGATAAGAATATTCCTTGTTCCTGTTCTTGTTATATTCTTGATTCAGGGTTTGTTTTTTAATGCACTTATTGTTTTTATCGTTGCGGGCATTACTGATGCCGTTGATGGTTTTCTTGCAAGGATATTGAAACAAAAAACAGTTTTGGGTTCATATATGGATCCACTGGCCGATAAGGCTCTGATTACCAGTTCTTATGTGACTTTAGCAATCCTTGGAATGATTCCTTCCTGGCTTGCCGTGATTGTCGTAAGCAGGGATTTTATTATATTAATTGGTGTTTCAGTGCTGTCTTCTATGTCTATTCCTTTTGATGTTCGTCCTGCTTTTGTAGGTAAGGTAACAACAGTGTTTCAACTTTTATCTGTTTTTTCTGTCCTTGTGTTAAGGTATTTACCGGGAAGTTCTTATTGGCAGTTGATTGAAGTAGTTTATTGGGCTACAGCGTTTTTTACAATTGTTTCCGGCCTGCATTATGTGACCAAAGGGGTGAAATTCATAAATAATAGTACTGGGTAATTGTGAACAATCAGCAGTTAGCATTCAGGGATCGGCACGACAGAGAAAAACGGTCTTCGCCCCAGCTTTTTTACTGATGCCTGACTGCTTTGCTTGCCCAATATTTATCTTGACATAAAAATGCTTTATTGTTAATCAGTGGCGGATTTAATGTAAGATATTTACAGGATCTGCAAATGTCTTGAAACCCATTAGAATTTGAGGGATATCCACTCAAGGTGGAATCTTTTTTGAAAGTCTGTAGGCACGTAGCTCAGGGGGAGAGCATCACCTTGACACGGTGGGGGTCCAGGGTTCAAATCCCTGCGTGCCTACCATTTATAGTTAACAGTTGTAGGAAATGTTTGAGGAACTTTTAGGCGTCTCAGAATTCATCGGCGATGAATCTCGTAAACTATTGAATTAACTAAGTGTTCAGAGGGATATCTCCTCAAGGTGAGACCTTTTTCAGAAGTCTCGACACGTGGTGAATTGAAAGGGGCATCAGCAAGTTTCAAACCAGCGATGCCCTTTATTTAAATACAGGTATTATCAGGTGCCTGTCTGATGAAGAAGGGTTTTTGTCTGTGATATTTGCGTTTTTTGTGTATGTGCGGGTATCGCCTCAAACAATCAGTAAACTTTAGCTTACTTTATACACTTTTTGAACTTTTTTGGTTGTCTGCCTCAGGCAGATCCGTATCAGGTTTAAAATGTGTGTACATTTTTCTGAATTGGGACATTTTTCATGAAGAAAATCAAATTTAGCTTACCTGATGGTTCGGTAGTATCTCACGCTGAAGAGTTGACCGTTAAAGAGATAATTGCGTCATGGAAGGAAGAGTTGTTGCCTTCTGCAGTAGCGGCAAAAGTTAATGATGAAATGGTGGATTTAAGTTATTCTGTGAAGGAAGATTCTTCGATAATAGTTGTTGATGTTAACTCGGGAGAGGGTTTAACCGTACTCAGACACAGCATATCCCATGTGATGGCTCAGGCTGTACAGGATATCTTCGAAGGTGTTAAAGTTAGCATAGGTCCTGCTATTGCTGATGGTTTTTACTATGATTTTGAGTACTCCGAATCCTTTACTCCTGAGGATCTGGTGAAGATTGAAAAAAGAATGAGAGAAATTATATCTGCCGATTATCCCTTTACGCGTGAAGAGGTCTCGAAAGAAGAGGCTATCTCGCTATTTAAGGAAAAAGGGGAATCATACAAAGTTGAGCTGTTGAATGATATGCCGGAGGATGTGGTAGAAGTGAGTCTTTACAGACAGGACGGATTTACGGATTTGTGTCGTGGACCACATATACCATCCACAGGTATGATTAAGGCATTCAAGCTGACAGGCGTTGCAGGTGCTTACTGGCGCGGGGATGAGAAAAACAAAATGTTGCAACGCATCTATGGTACCGGTTTTGCGACTGAGGAGGAACTTGAGGAGTATCTTTTACTACTTGAAGAGGCAAAAAGGAGAGATCACAGGAAATTGGGAAGAGAGTTAGACCTTTTTCAGATGAATGAAGAAGTTGGACCGGGTATGATTATATTTCATCCGAAGGGGGCTATGTTAAGGACAATTATTGAGGATTGGGAAAGAAAGGAACACCTGAAGCGGGGGTATGAAATTGTTGTAGGGCCTCAAATGTTAAAGGAAGAACTCTGGAAGAAATCGGGACATTTTGACCATTACCAGGAAAACATGTATTTTACCGAGATTGAGGGTCAAGTTTATGGTATAAAGCCTATGAACTGCCTTTCTCACATGTTGATATACAAGTCCAAGATAAGGAGTTACAGGGACTTACCGGTCAGATATTTTGAACTTGGTACCGTTCACCGCCATGAAAAAACAGGGGTTCTCCACGGTTTGATGAGGGCTCGTCAATTTACGCAGGATGATGCACATATATTATGTACACCCGAGCAGTTGAATTCTGAGATCAAAGACGTTGTCGATTTTGTCGATTTTGCGATGGCTGTTTTCAATTTTGAATATGAAGTTGAACTCAGCACAAGACCGGGGGACTCGATAGGTTCCGATGAGGATTGGGAGCTTGCTACTTCAGCGTTGGAACATGCGCTTAAAGACAAAAATATGTCTTATGATATTAATGAAGGAGACGGGGCTTTTTATGGTCCCAAGATAGACTTTAAGCTGAAGGATGCCTTGAAAAGAAGCTGGCAATGTGCGACAATACAATGCGATTTTACCCTGCCTGACAGGTTTGATCTCAACTATATCGGGTCTGATGGTGAGAAGCATAGACCGGTTATGCTGCACAGGGTTATTCTGGGTGCTATAGAAAGGTTTATGGGGGTGTTAATTGAGCATTATGTTGGTGCCTTTCCTGTATGGTTGTCACCGGTACAGGCGGTTTTGCTTACAGTTACCGAGAAACATATACCTTACGGTGAAAAAGTTTACAGGCAACTTGTCGATGCCGGTATCCGGGTGGAGAGGGATTTCAGAAACGAAAAATTGGGATACAAGATAAGGGAAGCACAAATGCAAAAAATCCCTTATATGTTGGTAATCGGTGACAAAGAGATCGATTCTGAGAGTGTTTCTCCCAGGCAGAGGGATGGAAAAAATCTTGGATCAACCAGTGTGGCTGATTTTGTTTCCCTGGTTAGAGAAAAGTGTAGTAAGTATGAATAGAGAGTGAACTAAAGTGTCCAAAGTTGAAAATGCTTATCTATAACTTTAGTTTACTAAAAAGCAGGAGGTGACTTATAGCTAAGAATTTAAGAATAAATCGTGGGATCAAGGCTGACAGTGTTAGAGTTATTGATTCTGAAGGGAAACAGTTGGGAATATTACCTTTGGAGGATGCCTTGGTAGAGGCTGATAAGGTGGGTCTGGATCTGGTGGAGGTTGCCCCAAGTTCTTCGCCTACTGTGTGCCGGATCATGGACTATGGAAAATTCAGGTATCAGCAGAGTAAGAAAAATCAGGTAGCTAAAAAAGGTGCGGCCACGATTCAAATAAAAGAGGTCAGGGTGAGACCAAAGATTGAGGAGCATGATTTACAGTTTAAACTTCGTCATATAAAAAAATTTCTCGATCAAAACAATAAAGTAAAGATAACCATGATGTTCAGGGGAAGAGAGATAGTATATACTGATCTGGGCAGGAAGATCATGGAGGAGATAAAGGATGAGCTGGTAGATACGTGTGTCATTGATAAGTATCCGAAGCTTGAGGGAAGAAATATGATAATGATAATATCTCCCAAAAAATAAAAAATTATAAAGACAATTAATATTTTTAATGACTGATATTTGAGTGCTAAATATTCATATAATGAGACAGGGGTGATTTGATGCCAAAGATTAAGACACACAGAGGAGCGGCCAAAAGATTTAGCCTGACTGGAACAGGAAAGATAAAAAGAAAAAAGGCTTTTGCCAGTCATATCCTTACGAAGAAAACGTCTAAAAAGAAAAGGGGTTTGAGAAAGTCTACCATTATGGACAAGACAAATGTAAAGAGTATTAAGAAGTTGATTCCTTATGCGTGACATAAGTGCCTAAAGTTTGAAGTGCCTAAAGTGAGCTAAGGTTATGGATAAGAATTTTCAACTTTAGTCACGTTAGTTCACTCCAGTTACTTGGAGATTCATTTGGGAATTGTTGTTTAAAAATACCGTGCTGGATTCTCTGCTTTAAGTAGATCCGGATTAGGAGATAAAGATGCCGAGAGTAAAAAAAAGTGTGAGTAGCAGGAAGAGAAGAAAAAAGATCATTAAACAGGCAAAAGGATATTTTGGTGCGAGGAGCAGATTATACAAGACTGCTACGGAAGCTGTTGATCGGGCTATGAAGTATGCCTATAGGGATAGAAAGGCGAGGAAAAGAGACTTTAGGAAACTATGGATAGCCAGAATAAACGCAGCCGCCCGTATGAACAATGTTTCATACAGCAGATTGATTGATGGCATGAACAAGGTCGGAGTGGAGATAGACAGAAAAATTCTTGCAGAACTTGCGGTTAACGATCCCATGGGATTTTCAGAAATTGTCAGTATTGCAACGGGTGAACGGGCGACATGAGAGAAGATCTTGTGGGGCTTCAGAAGGAAGCAGAAGCTCAACTCAATTCTGCGAAAAGCAAAGAAGAAATCCTTGAAATACGCACACAATACCTTGGGAGAAATGGTTATCTTACTGCACTTCTTCGTAAAATAGGGAGTGTCTCACCGCAACAAAGGCCGCTTCTGGGAAAACTCGCAAACGAGATAAAAGAAGCTCTTTCCGTAAAGATAGAAAATACCCTGGAAAAAATTTCTTTACAGGGAAAATACGAAGCACTTCTGCATGAGAAAATCGATATAACTCTTCCAGGCAGAGGGGTGAAATATGGAAGAATCCATCCTATAACTAAGGTATCTGACGAAATATGTGAAATTTTTTTTGGGCTCGGTTTTTCTGTGGCAAAAGGTCCGGAGGTCGAGCTGGACTACTATAATTTTGAAGCCCTCAACATTCCCCAAGATCATCCCGCCAAAGACATGCAGGACACATTTTATGTAGAGGACAATATCGTTCTTCGTACACATACATCTCCCGTTCAAATCAGGATTATGGAAAAGCAACGGCCACCTGTCAGGATTGTGTCGCCAGGTAAGGTTTACCGGCACGATTCAGACATCTCCCATACCCCGATGTTTCACCAGATTGAGGGCCTTTGGGTTGATAAAGGGATTACCTTCAGTGACCTTAAGGGTGTTTTGACGTACTTTCTCCAGAAAATCTTTGGTGGAAAGACTCTCCTTAGATTTCGTCCCAGTTTCTTCCCATTCACGGAACCGAGTGCAGAGGTTGATATTCAATGTATAATTTGCGGTGGTGCCGGATGCCGTGTATGTGGTCAGAGCGGATGGCTTGAGATCCTTGGGGCGGGCATGGTTGATCCCGAAGTTTTCAAGTCAGTTGACTATGATCTGGAAGAAATAACAGGATTTGCCTTTGGTCTCGGTGTCGAGAGGATTGCCATGCTCAAATACAGCATATCGGATATCAGATTATTTTATGAAAATGATCAGAGATTTTTGGAACAGTTTTAGTAAGCAACCGGCTGTCAACTTTCAGTAAAAACAATATTTAAACGGAACACTTCTCAAAATTAATGCTGGTTTTCAAGTCAGATTTTTATCTTTCAATCAAAGGGAATAAAACATGTTAGTCAGTCTTAGATGGCTTAAAGATTATGTTGATGTTGAGTTAAGGCCGGGAGAACTTGCCGACAGGTTGACCATGGCGGGGCTTGAGGTGGATTCTGTGAAAGAGGTATGTCCTGAATTTACCAATGTTGTTGTGGCAAAAATTCTTTCCATAAGGCCTCATCCAGGTGCCGATAAACTTTCTTTGTGTGAAGTTACGACGGGAGATAAAACTTATTCCGTTGTGTGTGGTGCAAAGAACATGAATATCGGGGATATCGTTCCCCTGGCTTTGGTGGGTGCTACAATACCGGGCGGTTATACAATTAAAAGCTCTAAAATAAGGGGAGAAAAATCTTACGGGATGCTCTGTTCTGAAGATGAACTTGGGCTCGGGGAAGATGCTTCTGGTATAATGATACTTTCTGAAGGGCTTTCTCCGGGTGAAGATTTAACAGATGCACTGGACTTGAAAGACACTGTTTTTGATATTGGAATCACACCGAACCGTTCTGATTGCCTTGGTATTATCGGGATTGCAAGAGAAGTTGCTGTCATAACAGGTAAAAAACTCAGGTATCCGGGAATAGTAATTTCGGAATCGGAAGAGGATATTACGGACATTACCTCTGTAGAAATACTTAATCCAGACCTCTGTCCAAGGTATACCGCCAGATTAATCAAAAACGTCAATGTCAAACCTTCTCCACGCTGGATGCGATTGAGGCTTGAAGCCGTTGGCCTGCGTGCAATAAATAATATTGTTGACATAACAAATTTTGTGATGATGGAATTTGGTCAGCCCTTACATGCTTTTGATTTTCGTTTTCTCGAGGAGGGGAGGATTAGTGTCCGTGGTGCACGAGAAGGAGAGGAATTTGTTTCTCTGGACGGAAAAGAAAGGATACTGAGGGCCGATACTTTGATGATATGTGATGGTGTAAAACCGGTTGCGGTTGCCGGTATAATGGGGGGATTGAATTCAGAGGTTATAGACGATACAGAAACGATACTTCTGGAAAGCGCTTATTTCGATCCAACCTCGATTCGAAAGACCTCCAAGTGGTTGGGGATGAGCACGGATGCATCTTTTAGATTCGAGCGCGGGGTAGATCCCGAGGGTGTGGTTAGGGCGTCAGCCAGGGCGGCCCAGTTGATTGCTGCCCTTTCGGGTGGAAAGATTTACAAGAATTATATTGACAAATATCCCAAGAGAATAAAACCCGTAAAGAATATTCCTCTCAGAGTAAAGAAAGTAAATGAAATACTTGGAATTAAGGTAAAAGCCAGTGAAATAAAAAAAATCCTTAAAAACCTGGAGATGACTGTAAATAAAGCAGAAAGTGGGAATTATCATGTAACTCCACCTACCTTTAGGGTAGATATTTCAAGGGAAATTGACCTAATTGAAGAAATTGTTAGAATATACGGATATGACAGTATTCCCACATCTCTTCCGGCAGTTTCTATGAGACCTGACATAAGGAGCAAAGAGAGGATTCTTGAAGATAAGATAAGAGATATCTTCAACGGACAGGGATATTCCGAGGTAATAAATTATAGTTTTATTACCCCCGAGTCGGCAAATATACTTGGCCTGGAAAAAAGTGACGAAGGAAGAAAATTTATCATTATTAAAAATCCACTCACAGAAGATCAATCGGTCATGAGAACAGGTCTAATATATGGCCTTCTTGATACGATGAGAAAAAATATAAATGTTGGCTGTTTTGATCTCAAGATATTTGAGAAAGGGAATGTATTTATATTACAAAAGAAAGGAGAGCTTCCTCTCGAAAATGAGAGGATTGCAGGACTTATTACAGGTTCAAGGTATGACAATCTCTGGTACTTCAAAGGATTGCTTTCTGATTTTTACGACCTGAAAGGATGTGTGGAGAATCTTTTTGATGGGCTTATGATAAAAAATGTAAAATTTAAAACGAATGCTAACGTATCGTTCCTCCATCCGGGGAAATCCAGTGCAGTTTTCGTAGATAATAAAGAAATTGGGTTTGTAGGGGAGGTTCATCCGGAAATTCTTGAAAAGATGAATTTGAAGCGAAATGCTGTCGTTTTTGAGCTTGACTTCGACGTTCTTGCAAGCCTTTATAATAATACTGAGAGCGCTGTCTATAAGGAAATTCCCAAGTTTCCATCAATCACAAGGGATGTTGCTTTTTTAGTTGGCAAGGATGTCGAGGGCGGAAGAATACATGACCTGGTTGTTGAGGAAAACGAAGATTTGCTTGAAAAGGTGGTAGTTTTCGATGTATATTATGGGAAGAACATCCCTGATGGCATGAAAAGTCTTGCACTGAGGTTTACATATCGTTCTCCTGATAAAACACTGACGGATGATGAAGTAGATAAGGTGCATAACAGGATAGCAGAAAGAATTGTTAATTTAACCAAGGCTAAGATCAGAGGGAAGGAAGACTGAAAAAAACCGATTTAGGAGGGAGATGTGACTAAGATAGATATAGTTCAGGATGTGTGTAGCAAATTGGGTTTCTCAAAAAAAGATTCGTCGAGAATAGTGGAAGCGGTATTTGATATAATGAAAGAAAATCTCGCGCTTGGTGAAAAAATAAAGATTTCTGGATTTGGCAGTTTTATTGTTAAAGAAAAGAAGGCACGTAAAGGGAGAAATCCCCAAACAGGGGATGAAATTGAGATTTCCGCCAGAAAAGTTTTAGCATTTAAGTCGAGTCAGGTACTTAAGGGAGCTCTGAATGAATAATCTGCTATCGGCTGAAGCTGATAGTCTGAGGCACAAAAAAATTAAAATATCAAAATACAAAAATGAAAAAGTAAAATACCGTGTTAGTTTTAAATTTGTAAATTTGATATGAATTGTGCCTATATCGTTCATCCAAGATCAAACTAAAATCTTTACCTGAAGGCGAGGTTATCTTATTCTCCCCTAGGGAGACAATAATGGACGTGGAGATTCCCGACAAATCGTATTTCCGTATTGGTGAGGTCAGCAAAATACTCGGTGTGGAGCCTTATGTTGTAAGGTACTGGGAGTCTGAATTTAAGACGATAAAGCCTGTTCGGACAACGTCCGACCAGCGGCTGTACAGGAAAAAGGATGTAGAGAAATTAGTGACGATCAGGAATCTCTTATACTCTGAACAGTTTACTATTGCTGGTGCAAAGAAGAAGTTATCCGGGCTGAAGAGGGAAGATAGCAGTGTATCCGAGGACAGCTACAGAGATCGTTTGGTACGTATCAAGAAAGAATTGTTGAAAATAAGAGAGATGGTAAGCTAATGGCCTGTCACGAAATAAGTGGTGCAATTAGGCGCTCAGATTTAGGTTAGGTTTAGTCGATACGATTGAGTAAAACCGCAGGAATAGCAGGGTTCTTTCGAGGATTTTGCGATTGAGAATCGGCTGAAGATGGCCTGCAGAAATGTAGCAGTTATTACAGGCCCTAATTCAGCTGTCAACTGCAGGCTTTCAGCAAAAAGGGGTGACCACATGGTTACCCCCACTTTTTTATTTCGCTGATTGCTGAATGTTTGTAATTACCTTTTTGATCTCTTTGAGGCTTTTAACGGATTAATTTTTTGTGTAACTACTGTTGTAGCTTTATTAAGGTGTGATGCCATAGGACATCCGCCGATAGCCCATTTGCTTACAGGATCAGGATAAATCATGCAGTATTTTCCAGTAGGACACTCTATAATCTTTGAACAACCTTCACACTTATCAATGATTGGATGACAACTACCTCCATTAAATCCACACCCCTTCTTACTCATAAAAGCACACTCAAAACCGACCTTTATACTTTGACAAACCATTTTAACCACCCCCTTTCTTGGATGTTTCGACGTAAAAAAAACCGGCTGACAGATCATTTTATAAACCGGTGCGGCTTCTTAACAGAAAAAAATGTTTTATGTCAAGAAAAAAATTCGATAGATATTGCACAGTGGGGGATTGACTTGATATATTAATCGTGTTAGGTCAATGCGGCTCAATTGGAAGGTGTATTGGGAGCAGGGGCTTCAAAAATGGAGAACGATATGTCACAGGCTGATGAACAGGTTAGGCATAGGCACAAAAAACTCAATAAAGTTATGATGAGAGTTTTTTTGAGATCCCTTTTTATTCAATGTTCGTTAAATTTCTGGAGAATGCAAAATCTTGGATTTGTATTTTCCGTAATTCCTCTTATCAAAAAATTGGGGAAAGACAAACATCAGGTTTCCAACATGCTGACCAGATATCTACAGTTTTTTAATACGCATCCCTATATGTCTGGGCCGGTTATTGGGTCTGTGTTGAGATTAGAGGAAGATTTTTTTGAAGATGGTAATTGCCCGGAAGCGGATAAGTTAAAGAATGCTCTCATGGGACCTTATGCGGCGGTGGGGGACTCTTTTTTCTGGGGTTCTCTGAAACCCTTTTCAGCCGTTGTAGGGGTTGCCTTGGCGATCAAAGGATTCCTTCTGGCTCCTCTGATTTTTCTTCTGATTTATAATCCTTTTCATATATGGGTCAGATTGAAGGGATTTGTTGAGGGGTATAGGAGAGGAAGAGAAGGCGTTGATTTTGTCAGAATGACAGATCTTCCTCGAATGTATAGAAAAATACGATGGTTATCGGTAATTTTACTTGGAATCCTTACACATCTTGCCTCTACAGCTCACTCATATTCCAGTGTCTTTTATTTTGAAGTAATGGAAAAGGGCTTGATATTGATTGTTGTCGGCCTTGTTTTTTTTATGATAAAAAAGGGGATATCTTCCATGAATATACTTTATGGGGCAACAATCCTATTTTTTATGATATCATAGCACTTTTGTTATATTATGGGTAAAACTATGGAAAAAAAAACCTTTACAATAAAGAATGAATTAGGTCTTCATGCGAGGGTTGCAGCCATGCTGGCTCGTGAGTCGGGTAGATTTAAATCAAAGATTTTTTTTGAAAGAGATGGAATGGAAGTTAATGGGAAAAGCCTCTTGGAAATTCTGACACTTGCCTGCCCAAAGGGAAGCAAGATAACGATCAGAGCGGAAGGGGAAGATGCACGTGGTGCCGTTGAGGGTCTTGGAATCCTGATAGAAGATAAGTTTGGAGAAAATTGATGAGCGTTAACGAAGAAAAAAAAATGACTATACTTAAAGGCATTGGCGTATCTCCAGGTATCGCCATCGGAAAGGCCTATGTCATTGATCGACTGGATGCTAAGAAGGTGACCCCTTATAAATTAGAAGACAGCAAATTAGTTGCAAAAGAGATAAAGAGATTCAAAAAAGCCTTGAAGGAATCGGAAAAACAGCTTTTAAAAATCAAGAAAAAACTGAGCGATTATGAGGGTATAGAATCATTATATATTATTGATGTACATAGCATGATTCTCAGAGATCAGATGTTGATTAATGATACGATACGGACCATAAAAAACAAGCGTATCAATTCAGAGTGGGCGCTCAGGATGACCATCGATAAATATAGAAAAATATTTAACAGGGTGGAAGATGAGTATCTCAGGGAGAGAATTAGTGATGTAGAGTATGTAGGACAGAGGATTTTGAGAAACCTTGCCGGTGAAAAACATGAGGCGATCTCTGATATTGGTGAGGATGTTGTGATTATTGCGAGAGACCTTTCTCCGACCGATACAGCCCAGATGAAAGTAGAAAGGGTTTTGGGTTTTGCTACGGATGTCGGGGGCAAGACGTCCCATACTGCCATCGTGGCGAAGTCAATCGAAATCCCTGCGGTAGTTGGATTAGAAAAGGTTGTCCGTGAGGTTAAAAACGACGATGAGATTATTATTGATGGTATCTCCGGTTTCGTAATCATCAATCCGGATCCGGATATACTGAGGCGATACGAAGATAAAAAGAAGCATTACCAGGTTATTGAAGAAAGTCTTCTCCAGTATGCGGTTCTTCCCGCCGTGACGAAGGATAATTATAGGGTAGATATAGGTGCTAATATTGAGTTTATTGAAGAGATTCCGTCGGCTGTTGCTCATGGAGCGGATGGGGTCGGTTTATTCAGGACAGAATACATCTATATCGATAAAAAACAACTTCCCACTGAAGAGGATCATTTTCTCAGTTACAAAAGTGTCATAGAGGATAAGGGCATTAAGGGGGCGACCATCAGGACATTCGATCTCGGAGGCGATAAATTCTTTTCCGGTCATAGAGTGGGCAGGGAGACGAACCCTCAGATGGGATTGAGGGCTATAAGGTTTTGTCTCAGAGAAGTCGAATTGTTTAAAATACAGTTGCGGGCTATTTTGCGTGCAAGCATCTATGGTAAGACAAGAGTCATGTTCCCCATGATTTCAGGTGTAGGGGAGTTTCGGGATGCTAAGAAAATTTTTAACGAAGCAAAAGACAATCTCGTGGCAGCTGGTGTTCCGGTTGCTAAAGATATTGAACTCGGTATAATGATAGAGGTTCCATCTGCAGTTATGGTTGTTGATGAATTGGCAAGAGAAGCGGATTTCTTTAGCATCGGCACAAACGATCTCATTCAGTATGTTCTGGCAATTGACAGGGGGAACGCGCAGGTTTCTTATTTGTATGAACCTCTTCATCCCGCCGTGTTGAAGTTGATAAAACATGTTGTTGATGCAGGGCATAAAGCCGGAATAAAGGTTGCCATGTGCGGGGAGATGGCAGGAGAGACTGCTTATACGATGATTCTCCTCGGCCTGGAACTGGACGAGCTGAGCATGAACCCCCTGGCCATACCGCGCGTAAAGAAGATCATACGCGATTCCAGTTTGTGGGAGTCCAAAGAACTTTTAAAGAAGGTGATGACTTTTTCCACGGCAGCTGAAACTGAGGAGTTTGTGAGAAACTATATGATTCAACGATTTCCGGAAGATTTTCCAATAAACGAGCAGTGACATTAAGCAGGAAATAAGGAGCAGGTTGGTCAGATAAGGGCAGTAATTCCTCAGTTTGTCAGAAGAAATTAATGACAATTAAATCGAAAGTCAAATCATGGACTACCGAAATCGGGGAATATTACTGTGGGTCTCTGCACGAGCAAGACAGGTTTTCATTGTTCGGATTATTCAGGAGAAGGCTATACGGTGTAAAGTTAGCTGAAGAGCATGTTGAAGATCTTAAAGATCTTTCAAAGAAGGGAATTACGGTTCACGCCCTTAAGAACAGGAGCCAGCTAAACTGCCTGATCCTCCGGGAACTTTCATTCAGAAAAGGTATTCAAAGACCCGTTTATTGTCATGGAATTAACATGATTATCTGGCAGCCCTTATCCTTGGTTGCCATGGTCTTTCTTTCCCACTTTTTTCATTTCATCTTCAAAAAAACCATCCTCAATCCAGACAAAACAGAATATTTGAAACGTGTAACGGCAGATAAAAACAGCTCTATCATATACCTTCGCGGTTCGGAATTTATAGGCAGCAGATATGTAAGGGATCCTATTATCCAGTTGATCCGTGCACAAAAGGATCTGGATGTTCCAATCTATCTGGTACCGGAACTGGTTGCATACGGTAGAAGAAGGGAGAAAAAGGATAAGACACTGATAAATGTATTATTTGGGCAAAAAGAAAATCCTGGTGCGTTGAGAAGATTGATAACTTTCCTGAGGAACTCTAAAAAGGCATCTGTAATATCTGCAAGACCGATCAATTTGGCTGAGTTTCTCGAGGAAAATAAAGGTCTTTCCATGGAAAATATTTCCTATCGCGTGAGGAGCGAACTTATTGAGAGAATTGATGAGGAAAAAAGAGCGAGTGTAGGACCGATTTTGAAATCCAGGGAAGAAATTATTGGAATGGTTCTGAGGGATAGTGAACTTGTCAGGTTCATGAAAGATGTGGCTGTAGAAAAGAAGAAAGATTATAGCAGGGTTGTTAAGGAGGCAGAGAAGCACCTGCGGGAAATAGCGGCTGATTACAATGAAACTTACATGGAGATTTGGTATAAAGTACTGACTTGGCTGTGGAACAATATATATGACGGTATTGTTGTTGACAGGAAAGAACTTGCAAAAATAAGAGATGTTTCGAGGAAAATGCCTTTTGTTATAATTCCCTGCCATCGGAGTCATATGGATTATCTCCTTTTGTCTTATATCTTTTACAAACATAATATCCAGATGCCATTTATTGCCGCTGGAACGAATATGATGTTCGGGCCTTTCGGTTACATTTTCAGGAAATCCGGTGCCTTTTTTGTGCGGAGGAGTTTCAAGGGAAATCCTTTTTATGGAGAAATCTTTGCGAAGTATTTGAAAGTACTGTTGAAGGAGGGACTTCCCATAGAGTTTTTTATAGAGGGTGGGAGAAGCCGGACAGGCAAGATGGTTATGCCAAAGTACGGTTTGCTCTCTATGATAATCCAGGCATATAAAGAAGGTGCCTGTGATGACCTGGCCATAATCCCTGTATTTATAGGATATGACAGGGTTTTGGAAGAAAAATCATATATGGCAGAGCTCGGTGGTGCTCCTAAAGAAAAAGAAAAAATGTCGACAATCATCAAAAGCAGAAAGTTTCTCAAAAAACGCCACGGCAGGGTCTATATTAATATTGCTGAGCCGATATTGCTCAAGTCTTATCTTGCTTCCCATGAAAAATCTTTTGATGGCATGTCTGTTTACGAGAGACAGAGTTTATACAGAAAGATAGGATATGATATTGTCAGCGAAATAAATGAAGTGTCTGTGGTAACGCCTTTTTCTCTTATTGCCTTAGGACTTCTCAGTCATTACAAAAGGGGCATATCCCACGATGACTTGATGGGTATTGTAAACGAACTTTATGACTATCTTGTCTTTAGAAACGTAAGCTTTTCTTCTTCTTTTGCCAACAGGAAGAAGGCTGTTGAGGGTGCTCTCAACTTATTCGAATCATCTGGGCTCATATCAAAGATGGGAGCAGAAGCAGATGAGGAAGAAGGATTTAGAGAAATTGTCTATTCACTTGTGGATGACAAGAGATTGAACCTGGAGTATTACAAAAATAATATCCTCCATTTTTTTCTTTTCCTCTCCTTTGTTGCCACCTCCATTCTGTCAAGCAGTGAGGATACGATGCCTCTTTATCAAATCATGGAAGATTATAAGTTTTTTAAAAGACTTTTCCATCATGAATTTATTTTTGATTACAGGAAAGATGATCTTGATGAGGTCAACAGAGTTTTATCATACATCCATGACAGGGGTATGATTGTTGGTGAGGAACGTGGTAATGAGACATGGATCGAAGTAAAAGGGAAGGGAAGAACAAACTTAAGGCCTTTTGCCGGTATTATACACAATTATATTGAATCTTACTGGATTGTAATCAGAGGTTGTTCCTATCTAAAAAAGGGGAGAAAATCGGATAAGGACTTAGTCAAAAAGATTCAGAGATTGGGAACAAAAATGCATAAAAAAGGGGAGGTATTAAGAGCGGAAGCCCTTTCTAAATCAAACTATCAAAATGCCATAGAATTTCTCATAGATGCAGAAACATTGCTCAAAGATGGGGAAACATATTATCTCACCCAAGAGAAAACTCAGCTTGAGCTGCTTCGCCAAAGATTGTTCAAATACCTGTAAATTTATCTTTTACGAAATTACCGAAATTAATCATCAGAAAGCAGGGAGAGATGCTGCCACTTCGCGGGATTCCGCCTCTCATTTGAGATGCCTTCAATATTCGATATTATTGTTCTCAGTTTTTGTTCCAGTACTTCATAGGAGAAAAAGCGGGATGCAAGCGTATAATTATTATTTGCCAGCTTTCTCCTTTCTTCCGGGTGTTTTAATATATGCTTTATTTTTTTGACAACCCCATCGGTTACATATCCGTCCATACTGACAACATTAAACCCTATCGGTTCAATATCCTGATGGAAAATCGAGTATCTGTTAACGAGAATCGGTTTTTTAAAGAAAATCGCTTCAAGGAATGCATTCCCGAACCCTTCGTACAGTGAAGGGTAGGTGACAAAATCCGCATGGGGATACATATCCCAGATAGTATATATCTTCTTGCCATCGGCAGTTATCCTTCTCTTGCTTTCGATAATCTCAGGTTTGATAATCAGGGGTACATTCAGAAGCTTTGCATAACTGATTATTCTTTCGTGGTATTCATCGCCTTCGTCGCCTGCAGAATGGGTGATTACAAGTTTGACTTTTGGGTCATTCATCCTGTTGACGACCTCAATGGAATGTTCGATCCCTTTTCTTGCGACTATTCGTGTGGGTTGCAAGAAAAAGAGATCGTCTTCTTCGAGCCCCAAGTCTTTTCTTACGTCTTTATTGAAGTCATCAATAAATGGTGCGCTTGCCGAGTATTGAAAGACATTAGGAATAATGTAAGGAGATATTCCGGTGCGGTAGCTCAAGTTACTGTCGGCCTGTGAATTGATCACCGCGTGATGTATTGATGGAAGATTGGGAGGGAAGGCCATCGAAAGAAAGTCATGAACGCAATTGACAATAAACCTATCCCTTTCCCAATAAAAATCATGGTGATGAGCTATCGTGGGAATGCCCATTTCGGCTATCAATTCGGTGAGGGCCAGTCCTAAGGGGATATTCATCGGAATGGTAAGGGCATTTTCAGCAATAAGCATGTCAATTGAAAAATTTTCTATGAATCTGTATAAATCATTTTTTAGTTTTTTCCTAAGGTAGTGTATTTGACCGGTGATCTGTGATGTCCTTGTGGGCTCGCCGAAGCATTTTTCCTGAATTCTTCGTATATCAGGATGGTCAAAGAAAGCCTCTGGTACTATCATGGTCCTTTCAGGTTGAGAATCCGATGATCCCGCAAAGAAATAACAATTATAACCCATTGTCGTTAATACATGCATCCATTTCTTAGTTTCTAGAGTTACTCCATCTGTGCCCTCAAACCTTGTCAGAACAAATCCTATGTTTTTAATTGTGGTGAATGTAATCATCTAAACCCCCTGAAAATATATTGCGAGTGTGTTTCCCGCGACTTACTGCTTGGTGTTTCCTGAAAGCGCATTCCGCCATTCCGACCTTTATATGAGAAACTTCAGTTCGAGATGTCTACTTCAATCTGTAATAGATCTTCTGCCAGAGTGAGATGTCCTTGATAGGTTTTACGACATTCGGCTTCGATGTCAACCATGTCACATTCAGGGTAAAAATGTGTGAGAACAAGCCGTTTAGCGTTAGCCTGAGCGGCAATTTCACCTGCCAGCGAAGGTGTCAGGTGTCCTGAAACCTTCATCCCCTCAGGAAGGGAAGCTTCACATATTAAAATGTCAGCATTTCTGGCTAGTGTAACGGCATTATCACAAAGATCGGTATCCCCGGTATAGACTACAGATGTTCCTTCCGGTGTTGTAATTCGAAAGCCGATGCTGCTCTCTATATGCTCCATCGGCATTGTTTCAACATCAAAGGCTTTGAGTGAAAGGCCATCAGGTGCAGAATTATCAAATTCTATTAAGTTTAACAAGTTGCCTTCCAACTCAATCCAGTATCCATATACTTTCTTCAACCCATCATAAAAGCTCTTAAGACCTACGGCACCGGCTACCGTGAAAGATGTTCGTCTGCTGTATGTTTCGGGATATTTGGTAGCAAAGAGAAAGGGGACAAATTCACCAGTATGATCGGGATGAAGGTGGCTAAAGAACAGGTATGATATCTCTGATATCATTGTGCCGGCCTCAAGTAATCGTCTCATGGTGCCAGCCCCCAAGTCAAATAAAAGCTTTGTATCATTTGTATCCATAAGTATGGAACAGGAACTCCTCCTTAAAGAGGGCACGCATGTTCCTGAGCCGAGTATGGTTATTTTCACGGGATCCATTATTTTCTCATATTGTTGAAAACAGCTTTATCAGAACCTTCCTTGTCCTGGGACCATCAAACTCACAGAAAAATATAGATTGCCATGTGCCGAGTACAAGCTTACCATCTTCTATGAGCACCATTTCTGAGGCCCCAATCAGGGAAGACTTGATGTGGGCGGCAGAGTTTCCCTCAATATGTCTGTAGTTATCATTGAGTGGTATAACCTTGTCCAGTTCCATCATTATATCCCTTGGCACGTTGGGATCGGCATTTTCGTTTATTGTAATGGCGACAGTGGTATGGGGTGTAAAGACATGACAGATACCGCTTTTAAAAGCTCTTTCTTTTAATATTTTGCTGACTTGATTAGTGATATCTATCATCTCAAACTTTGAACCGGTCTTCACCGTTATCTTTTTCATGAATCGTCCTTCCACTCTCTTATTGGCCAATCACCTTGCCTTACTAAATGAAGATTTCACTATATTCTGATATATTTTTCTGAATAGGACAATACTATCTTTATCTTGTCAAGCCAAAATGCACATAGTTTGCGAAATATGAGGTTTTTCCTTGTACTCATGGCTGTATTGGAGGATGATTTTTTAGTGTAACTTTTGACAAGTAGCACGTTTTATGTTACCAAATTAATTCAAGTTATATAAGGGGGTGCAGAAAGTGTTCTCCAAATCCTTATTTTCAGTAGTATTTTTTAGTATACTGGTTGCTGTTTCTGCTTTTGCTGAAACCATGTTCGTTACCGACTCATTTAAGATTACCTTACGTACAGGTCCGTCTGACGAAAATAAAGTTATTGCCATGCTAAAGTCAAATGAGGAACTTGAAGTACTCGAAAAAGGGGAGGATTGGACCAAGGTTCGGCTAAAAAATGGGAAAGAGGGTTATGTCTTGAGGCGTTTCTTGACCTCAGAGATGCCTAAATATTCTCTAATTGTTGGACTTCAGGAGAAGGTTGAAAAATCAAAAAATGAAATTAGTAGTCTTGGAAAAAGTAATGAACGGCTGGAAAAATCAAATTTAGAACTGAAATCCAGCCTGTTTTCCAAAGAGAAAGAATTGACGAAGGTAAAAAGAAATTATGAGGAATTGAAGTCGGGGGCAGCCGAGTATGTTGAGGCAAAGGAGCTGAAAGACAATTTGGAGAGCAGAAATAAAAACCTCGAAAGTCAAGTGGAGAAACTTTTGGAAGAGAACAGGCAGCTCAAGAAACAGACAAACAGGCTCTGGTTTATTAGTGGAGCCGGTGTTTTACTTCTGGGGTGGATTTTAGGTCTGGTTATGGGTCGGAATCAGATACGTCGGAGACGGGACTTTATCAGGGTTGATTTGTAATTGAAGCTTTTTAACCAAGTTACAGTAATGTACTGGCCACGCACCGGGTTTAAAGTCTTTTACAGTTTTTTGGTTGTGGGGTGAGAGGGTGTTTACTCTGGAGCAATCTACTTTTTCAACTTCTCCTTAAGCTTCATGATTCTCATGTATGATTCGTTGATCCGTCCCGGACTGATTTTACCACGAGATAACATTTTTTTTATTATTACAAGGGCGCGTGTCGCGATATCCTCTTCAAAGACCGAATTATTGGCAAAAAGCAGGATGTCGACACCGGAAGAGATCGCCATTTTTATAGCAGTTTCAAGGCCGTAAAATGATCTGATTGCCTTCATCTGCATGTCGTCAGAGATGACAACACCTCTATATTTAAGATCCTTACGGAGTATCCCCTTGACAGTTCTGGATGAGAGGGTAGCTGGCCACTCTGGATCGATTTTTCCATTAAAAATGTGGGCTGTCATTATCATATCGCATTTCCCGGATTTTATAATAACCTCAAAAGGTTTGAGTTCATTTGGAGACCAGCTGTTCGTTACATCTACGAAGCCTTTATGGGAATCGTTCAATGAACTGCCATGTCCAGGGAAATGTTTTATTGCTGAGAGCACTCCAGAATCGTGTAAGGCATCGATGAATATAAGCGAATGTTTAACCACAATATCCGGATCGGCAGAAAAACTCCGTTCTAACTTTCCGATTACGGGATTATCTGGATTTGTATTAAGATCAACTACTGGTGCGAAATTCATGTTAATCCCAAGGTTGGCAAGAGTTTTTGCTGTTATTTTTGCGAACCTTTCTGTTGTATTGGAGTTATCAATTGATCCAAGATATTGTTCCGATACGGAGGGAGGAAATCCAGACTTTTCTTTTAACCTATTAACCTTTCCGCCTTCCTGATCAATCGCAATAAAAAGAGGAATTGAAGAAGCTTTTTGCAGGGCAGCAGTTAAGGCTTTGACCTGTTTTGGGGACTTTATATTTCTGATAGGTGATTTTAATGGGACGTCGTAATCAAAGAGGATGACACCGCCGATATTTCTCTTTATGATGTCCTGAATTATTGGACTTTGATTGTCTGCTGCAAGTCCCCGGAACCCGACCATTAACATCTGACCTATTTGTATGTCGAGACTTTTATTTGAAGGTTCTGCAAGTTCCCCGCTCACTGAAGGCGGCATGAAAGGTATTGGCAGGATAAGTATCCAGAAAATCAACAAGAATAGATAAAGGCCGTGCTTTACGTCGATCTTTGTTTTTACCTTTTTTTTCGTAGAAATTCCGGTTTTACGCATCGTATAGATATTTCAACTGGCATCCTTTTTCGTATTTTGCGAATTATAATATCGTGTTAATATTGATGCACTTGTAAAAAATCACTTTTACGAACTTGTCAATATTATCTACAAGAGATTCCTTAGTAAAATCAGAATAACGTGATAATAGTATCTTGTCAATGAAGTATACTGAAATTAATGATTTGTTATAAGTGCTTGTCTTGTAACCCAGGATTTTTGAGTTTCGGCAGGTGACTGCTGTGAACTGAACAGCGAGCGCATTCCCCGCTGCTTGCGGCGGAGAGTTTCAAAATCTTGGATTTTGTAAATTTTCCCTTCCCGCTGAATCCCATCAAAAAACTTATGTTACACCGGTATTCTTAATACGTTTTTTCACTAGACCTTCTATGGTTATATAAATTTCCGCGAAGCAGAGCCTGTAGAAATAATCCGAAAGTCCATAAGGATCCTTAATATCATTATGTGATTCGTTGTCATCTTCTGAAAATGATTTAAGAAGAAAGATTTTACTTTCTGCATCGGTATATTTGTCAATGATCATCTTCTTGTGGGCATTTTCCATTACAATTATATAGTCTGCATCTGCAACCATTGCATCCGTTAACAGCTTTGATTTATGTCCATAACCATTAAATCCATTTTCAGTTAATATTTTCACTGCTTTTGGATCGCCGGGTACTCCCTCAATATCATAGACACCCGCTGAGGAAACATCTATATTGGTGCAATTATTTTCTGCAAGTTTTTTCTTCAAAATTCGCTCTGCCATGAAGCTTCGACAGATATTACCGGTACAGACAAATAGTATTTTCATTGTTATCAATCACTGGGTCATTTTAGACGTGTTTGGATCTACCTCACGTGAGGTGTTTTCCTTTACATTCTAACGCCTCCATAATAACTCATTTTAACAAATTGATAATCATATTCAAGTTTTTATATTTCTTCACCTTGGAAGATAGATGCTCTGAAAGTTTTGAAAATGGGGACAGTTTTTCCTGACCCACAAAAGCTGCAAAGATAGGAGTGATATGGTTATAATGGCATAATAAGAGTTTTGAATTTATACAAATTTCTATTGATAATATCTAAAATCTGCTTTAACATAAAGGGTATTATGAAGGTCAACGAAGATACGAATATGAAAAATAATATTAAGCATGAGGAAATAAAAGAACTACGGGAAAAGCTTTCTCTTCATAAGGGATTACAGGATATTGCCAATCGTATCCATTCTGCTGAAAATATAAAACAGATACTGGTAGATCTTAAAGACGGCATTTTAAATATTCTCAATGCATATTCAGTCACCATATATGTAATGGATCAGGTGAAAAATGAAATCTATTCAATGTTCCTGACAGGAAGCAAGCTAAAAGAAATTAGGTTGCCCGTCAATAATAAAAGCATTGCCGGCTATGTGGCAAACACTGGAAACGTTGTTAATATCGCCGATGCGTACGAAACAGAAGAATTAAAAAAGATTGATGAACAACTGACATTTGATGACAGCTGGGACAAAAAAACAAATTACAGAACCGTGCAGATAATGGCGGCCCCTATTTTTTACGCCAATACCATGATGGGCGTTATTCAGATACTCAATAGAAAAGGAGGGGGAACTTTTTCTGCTGAGGAACAGTTCTTCCTGGAAAAGATAGCCGACGTTCTGGGGATTGCCTTCTTCAATCAGAAAAAAGTAGAAACAAGGAGAAGGAACAAATTTAATTATCTTATAAACCATGAATTAATACAGGAGAGAGATCTGGAAAGTGCCTGGGCTGAGGCCAGGAAAAACAGGGTAACCATTGAAGATCTGCTGACGTCAAAATACAAAATATCAAAAGAGGACATCGGCAGATCCCTGGGAGATTTTTACTTTTGCAAGTTCATACAATTCAACGATAAATACCCGATACCCGGAGATCTACTGCGAAATTTGAGAAGAGAATACCTCAGTCGCGAGTTATGGGTTCCTTTAGAAAAGGTAGACGGAAAGGTCATGGTAATTGTGGACGACCCTGACAATATCCTGAAGAGGGATATGATCGAAAATCTTCTAAAAACAAAATCGGTTGAATACAATGTGTCCACAAGGGAAGATATATTGAGATTCATCAACCACTTCTTCCAAACACATAATAATGTTACATCTATGAGCGATATTCTCGGAATGCTCGACGAGGAAGATGAATCCCTGGATGAGGAAGGGGATTTAGTTACAGAATCAGATAGTGCAATCATGCAACTCGTCAACAAGATTATAAACGACGCACACATGCAAGATGCATCCGACATTCATATTGAAGCCAATTTGGAAAAAAAGAATGTTGAAGTAAGAATCAGGATTGATGGTGCTTGTGCGATTTATCAAACCCTTCCATACAGTTACAGAGCAGCAGTTGTTTCGAGGCTCAAGATAATGTCCAATCTTGATATAACAGAACGTAGGCTTCCCCAGGATGGCAAGATAAAATTCAAACGAGGGAAGGGTGATGAAATAGAACTGCGCGTGGCAACAATACCCACACAAGGTGGCCATGAGGATGTGGTAATGCGCATTCTTGCCAAGGGTGACACGATGCCGCTCGAAAAAATGAATATGTCGCCATATAATTATAAAGGTTTCCTGGAAATAATTCAAAAACCCTATGGAATGGTTCTCGTTGTCGGTCCTACCGGGTCAGGCAAGACCACAACCCTTCATGCTGCACTACATCATATCAACACACCGGAAAAAAAGATCTGGACAGCAGAAGATCCAGTTGAAATCACACAGTACGGTCTCCGTCAGGTACAGATTAACTCCAAAATAGGCTTTGACTTCAGTCACGCCATGCGCAGCTTTCTAAGGGCTGATCCGGATGTTATCATGGTAGGGGAAATGAGGGATTTTGAAACCGCCAAAATTGGTGTTGAGGCCTCACTCACAGGACATCTTGTTTTTTCCACCCTTCATACAAATAGTGCCCCGGAGACGATTGTCCGGCTTCTTGATATGGGGATAGATCCTCTGAATTTTGCCGATTCTCTACTTTGCATACTTGCACAAAGACTGGTTAGAACGCTCTGTAAATGCAAGGAAGAGTATCATCCATCAAGGGAAGAGTATGATGAAATAGCAAGAAGTTACGGTGAAGAGCTATTCTCAAAACTCAATATTCCCTACAACGATGACTTCAAATTATCCCAACCTAAGGGTTGCAGCGAATGCAATAATAGTGGATACAAGGGCAGGACTGGCCTTCATGAAGTGCTGATTGCAACAGACAACATCAAGAGATTAGTTCAGAAACACGCAATGGTTGAAGAAATACGTAACACAGCCATCTCTGAGGGGATGACCACCCTCCTCCAGGATGGTATATCAAAAGTGATTAATGGCCAAACAGACTTTAAACAAGTATACAGAGTGTGTATGAAATGATTACTTGATGGATTTCAGGAAAGACTTGACACTCCTGACACCTTCTACACTTTTAATATGGTCGATAATTTTATGAATTTCCGCCTTGGAACCAACAATACCCAGAAGCACTACGTTGCATTGAACCGATTTTACTTTGATGTTTGTCGACCAGATTTCCTTGTCTTTGATTAGCCTTGCCTTAACTTTTGCGATTATTGCAAGATTATCAGATGTTTCGCAACAATCTCCCTTTTTCTTCGGAAGCAGATAAGTGGTTACGGATTTGACGCTCTCTACGTCACTGGCAATTTGTGACTTGTAAATACTTATACCTGAGTATTTATTCACTTATTACCTTTAATCTTAGTTTGCCATTCATTTATCATATGCAATGCTTCCATAGGGGTTATATTGGCAATATCAAGCCCCTTGAGTTCATTTAAGATATGATCCTCGTCATCCATGAAGAGGCTTAACTGCCCTTTTTTTTCTTTGTCTTTCCCGGGGGCTATTTTAGGCATTCCTACCTCATCCAGCTCCCCCTTTTCCAGATTCTCAAGGACTTCCCTTGCCCTCAAGATAACCTCTTCAGGAACCCCCGCAAGACGGGCAACCTGGATACCATAACTCCTGCTTGTACCCCCCGCCACAATCTTCCTCAAGAATATTATCCTTTCACCCCACTCTTTCACGGCAACATGAAAATTCTTCACCCCTTCTCCGGTTAGGGCTATATCCGTCAGCTGGTGATAGTGGGTGGCAAAGAGGGTACGGGCACCAATGTGACCGGAATCGTGGATGTGTTCCGCCACGGCCCATGCTATGCTGAGACCGTCAAAGGTACTTGTTCCCCTTCCCACTTCATCGAGGAGAATTAAACTTTTCTTTGTGGCATTCTTCAAGATATGAGCTACTTCGTTCATCTCCACCATAAAGGTACTCTGTCCCCTGGCCAGACTATCCGTGGCGCCAACACGGGTGAATATTCTGTCGACAACGCCGATCCTTGCCTCGGATGCCGGTACAAAGCTGCCCATCTGTGCCATCAGCGTTATAAGCGCTACCTGTCTGATATAGGTCGATTTTCCAGCCATATTGGGACCGGTGATAATGAAAAAGCGGTTCTTATCGCAATCAAGGCAGGTGTCATTCGGCACAAATCCCTCAGACGAAGACATCCTTTCTACCACCGGATGCCTGCCATCATGTATTTCGATGGAGTCTTGATCATCCACATGGGGACAGCAGTAATTGTATTTTTCAGCCACCTCGGCGAGAGATACAATGGCATCAAGATCGGCAAGCAATGAGGCGGTCTTCTGAATCCTCTTGATCTCTTGAGCCGCCCGATCCCTTATCTTCACAAAGAGATCATATTCTCTCTCCTTCTTCTTATCCTCGGCATTGAGAACTGTGTATTCATACCCTTTGAGTTCCTGATTTATATATCTTTCGGCATTCACCAGGGTCTGTTTTCTGATGTAATCATCGGGAACGAGACCGGCATTGGCCTTTGTGATCTCTATATAATATCCAAATACACTATTGTATCCCACCTTGAGAGAATTGATCCCCGTACGTTTACGCTCCTTTTCCTCAAGGGCGGCTATCCATCTTTTCCCGTCCCTCGTAAGCGAAATCAGCTCATCAAGTTCGCTGTCGTAACCCTCTTTTATAATGCCGCCATCACGAATAGTGGGAGGGGGATCAGAAACGATAGAGTTTTCTATAAGAGAAGCTATGTCTTGCATTTCATCAAGACCCTCGCAAATCGAAGAGACCAGAGGAGAATCCGTATCAGAAATTAATTTTCTGATGCCGGGCAGTACCTTAAGGGAGGTCATAAGCGCAACCAGATCCCGGCCATTGGCAACCTTCATAGATATCCTGCTTCCCAGCCTCTCCAGATCGTAAACATCTGAAAAAGCTTTCCGCAGATCGTCCCGCAACAGATGACGGTCCTTTATCTCAGATACAGTGACCAGCCGTTCTTTAATTTTCTCGGGATCAACGAGGGGATAGGAAAACCACCAGCGGAGCCTCCTGCCGCCCATAGCGGTAACCGTCTCATCAAGGACATTGAAGAGAGAGCCGGTTTTTCTGTTATCGGAAATTGTGGTGAACAGTTCCAGGTTTTTTCTGACAATATCATCCAGCACCAGATAGCTGGCGGTGTCATACCAGGTAATGTCATTGATATGGACGAGATGGTCTCTTTGTGTTTCCGTTACATACCGAAGAACCGCACCGGCCGCTTCTGCCATTGCCGGGTGTCCTTCGACATCAACTTTCGTTAAAACGTCCTCAGAAAAATACTCTCTGAGAACGACAACTGCCGTATTATGAGCAAAATAATCGGAAGGAAGATAATTTACCACGCACCCCGAAAATGCCTTGAGAAGACGGGTTTCTTTTAAATTCTCTTCCGCAACGATCTCCCTGAAATCAAGGCCGGTGATTTCATTGAGAAAGAACTCCCTGTCACTTGATTCAGTTACACGGAATTCACCGGTAGATATATCAATAAAGGCGAGTCCAAGGATGCCGTCTCTTATTGAAAACCCGGCCAGAAAATTATTTTCCTTGGCCTGGAGGTTTTCAGAATCAACGACCAGGCCAGGTGTTACAACACGGACAACCTCTCTTTTGACTATTCCCTTTGCTTTTTTCGGGTCTTCAACCTGTTCGCAGATCGCTACTTTAAACCCTTTCTCAATAAGCTTTGCTATGTAAGATGAGGCTGCGTGATAGGGGATACCGCACAGGGGGATACTGTCCTTCTTCCCCTTGTTTCTCGAAGTCAGGGTAATCTCCAGGACTCTCGACGCGGTAACGGCATCATCAAAAAACATCTCATAAAAGTCGCCCATCCTGAAAAAGAGGATACAATCATTATGCTTTTCCTTGATTTCCACGTACTGTTTCATGGCCGGGGTAAGATTCATCACTCCCACCTGTTGTCATCTCTTTTCTTCAAGTCGATGTACTCCACACGACCCTGCTCATTGATGAATGAACTGAGAAGCCAGCTTACCAGACTTATTATGAGGGAACCAAACACTGCCGTCCAGAATCCGTGAACATCAAAGCCGGAGATCACACCGGAGGCCATTTTCAGAAGTATTGCATTTATCACGAATGTAAAAAGGCCGAGGCTTAATATATTGATGGGAAGCGTGAGAATAATGAGTATCGGACGGAAAACGGCATTTAGTATGCCCAGTATGGCGGCCGCGAAGAAAGCGGAAAAGAAGCTGCTCACATGTATTCCATCCATAATATAGGAGGCAAAGATTATTGCTGCCGTCAAAATCAACCACCTGATGAAAAGTCCATTCATTGTAGCCCCCCGTAAAGTGAACGGTCTGAGATGTAGTCACATACCGGCTCCGGTACAATATACCGTATCGACGTTCCCTTTGTAATCCTGTTTCTTATGTCAGTGGATGATATGTCCAGGAAGGTGACCTCTCTGAAAAAGATAGAAGAACCAGTGGGACCTTCGAATCCATCTGTGACATTGTTGTATTTAAATCGAGAAGCAAAATCGTCAGGGAAAAGCCCTTCGAGCCTTTTGATCGTGTAGCCTGGTCTTGTCATGACTGTGAAATTACACAACAGCAATAACTTTCCCCAGTCTTTCCAAAGCTTTATACCCTGAAAAGCGTCCTGCCCCAGGATGAAAAAGAGTGTCAGATCTTTGCCGTGTTCTTCAAGAAAGTATTTTACCGTTTCGATAGAGTAAGAGGTGCCTTTTTTCCTGGCTTCTATGTCAGAGACCGAAAATGATCGGTTTTCAGAGGTAGCCAGCCTGACCATCTCCATGCGGTGATGAAAGGGGGCGATATCTCTGCGTGTTTTAAGGGGTGGTTTGGAGGCCGGGATAAATATTATCTTCTCAAGCTCAAATGTCTCGAGGATCTCCTCGGCACATCTCAGATGGCCGAGATGAATCGGATCGAACGTTCCTCCCAGTAATCCCCACTTCATGTTCTTACCTGTCCGTCACCATAGATGATAAACTTGGTTGTTGTCAGCTCTTCAAGACCCATCGGTCCGAAGGCATGAAGCTTTGTCGTGCTTATTCCTATTTCCGCTCCAAGACCAAGTTCGAAACCGTCGCTGAATCTTGTAGAGGCATTGACCAGAACGGTCGAGGAATTGACTTCGTTCAAAAAGCGCTGAGAATTAGTGTAGTCCCCGGTTATGATTGATTCGGTGTGGAGAGAGCCGTATTTTTCAATATGAGCCATTGCCTCATCAATGCCTTCAACGACACGTATCGATAAAATAAGGTCCAGGTACTCTTCGTACCAGTCCTCTTCGACTGCCTCTTCGATATCCGGAAGAATTGCTCTGGTCTCCTTGCAACCTTTCAGCACAACTCCCGCCTCGCGGAATTTTTCCGCCATCACCGGCAGGAATGTCCCCGCGATATCCTTGTGGATCAGAAGGGTCTCCATGGCGTTGCAGACGCCAGGTCTCTGGGTCTTGGCGTTCATGCATATCTTTTCGGCCATATCGAAATCCGCACTGGCGTCAACAAAAATATGGCAGACTCCTTTATAATGCTTGATAACCGGTATTTTTGACTGTTCCACCACGGCCCTGATCAGTTCTTCTCCGCCTCTCGGAATGATGAGATCTATATATTCCTCAAGCTCGAGCATTACATTTACCGCCTCCCTGTCGGTGATCGATATGACCTGTATGGCTGCCTCGGGAATTCCGACATCACGCAAAACTTTCTGAAGTAGTCCGGTAATGGCGATATTGGAATGTATTGCTTCGGAGCCCCCTCTGAGAATGACGGCGTTTCCCGACTTGAGGCACAGCGCGGCAGCGTCAGCTGTAATGTTCGGGCGAGATTCATAGATAATCCCTATAACGCCAAGCGGAATTCTTTTCCTCCCCACGAGCAAATTATTGGGCCTGCGCCACATCGAAGTTATCTTTCCAACAGGATCCGGCAGAGCCGCGACCTCCATAAGACCATCTGCGATCCCCTTTATCGTCAAGTCGTTAAGGGTGAGCCTGTCTATCATTGCTGCTGAAAGTCCCTTTTTGTTAGCATAGTCAAGGTCCTTTGCATTTTCGGAAACGAGATAATCGGTCTGCCTGACGAGTTCTTCCGCCATTTGTAGGAGTGCCCTGTTTTTCACATCGGATGACATGTTGGCCAGTGTATTACCGGCACGTCTGGCATTCCTTGCTATTTCGGTAATCTTTTCCTTGACGCTCATAGACCTTCCTTTCTTAAAATGAGATTAGGAAGTTGAATGTACCGAAGGTGAGGGATTATGTCAAGACGATTCAATGGCTTCTTATTTCTTGATAATCTCTCTTTTTTTTGCTACTTTCCAGGAACTTTTGAACTATGATGAACTCTATTTATATCAAAGCAGGAAAATCTGCTTACGAGATAATCAAGGATGGCGGTTTTGATTTTAGCCATGTTACTACCTGTGTTGGGCCTGCCGTAGGCCCGAGGTGGCTTGTCGTCAGTGGTTTTGATTTGGCCCTTCTGGAAAATGAGGTACTCGGGGGATTGAAGCCGGTGCTTTTGGCCGGTTCGTCTGCTGGTGCATGGCGTTTTTCCGCTTGGGTGCAACCGGAACCTGTTGAAAGTTACCGAAGACTCATCGATGCATACATTTCCATTAAGTATGATAGGACAGATACCCCGGCAACTATTCAAAAGACGATATGCAATGTTGTAAATACGTATCTTGAAGACGATGCAATCCCGTTTGCACTGGCCGATAAAAGATATCGTCTGGCGATTGCGACGGCACGAGTCAAGTACCTCTTTGCCTGCGAAGGACTGATGCAGAGGGCGGGGTTTGGAGCGGCCTTTCTGCTCAATGCCATGAACCGTTCCTGGTTACGCGGTCTTGTCCAGCGAGTGATCTTTTATAACGGTTCACGAGCCCCATATTTTTGTCTCCAGGATCACTTTCAGGGACAGGCCATTTTGCTCAATGAGGCTAATTTCAAGTATGTCGTTCTCGCATCGGGGGCTATTCCCATGGTCATTGCCGGCATTAAAAATATTTACGGTGCACCGACCGGCGTTTACAGGGATGGGGGGTTGGTCGATTATCATCTTAACCAGAAGTATGCGGCGAAAGAAGAGGAAATTACGCTCTTTTTTCATCATCAGGAACGTATCATACCCGGATGGCTTGACAAAAAGCTGAAATATCGCAGGCCATCGGAGAGCATGCTGGAAAATGTTGTGATGGTTTATCCATCTGAGGGTTTCGTCGGGAAATTACCGGGTGGAAAAATACCCGACCGTGATGACTTTGAAATATTTGTCGACGATCCTAAAACCAGGATAAAAAACTGGCGGCGTGTAGTTGAACTTTCTGCCCCGCTGGGCGAACAATTCCTGGAACTGGTGGAAAGTAAAAAAATTAGACATGTCGTGGAAAAAATGTAAGAATATAGTGAAAATCTTTCACCCTTTCTACAACATGAGATTGGCCTATGGGCATATTAAATATAAATGATCTGAAAGCCGGTATGGTTTTGGCGCAGTCTGCCGTGAATAAACATGGCACGACCATTTTGGCTGAAGGTAATGTACTGACCGAGAAACATATCAATTCTTTTAAGACTTGGGGAGTCACCGAGGTTGACATAAAGAATATTGACAGTGATCAAGTGGTAAAAAAAGAAATGGAAGCCCTGTCTGATGATATTGTTGAATCGATTGAAAGGGAGCTTGATGAATTCTTCCCACCTTTTGAAGCTAATCCTGTCATGGGGGAAATATGCAAGATTGTTAAAAAGATAAGGTTGAGACAAGCTGCAAATCAAACCAGTGGTGTTACTGATGAAATCGAAAAAGATTGATAAAATAATAAATTCCATTGGTGATTTGCCAACCTTACCTACTATTTATATGAGGCTTTCACGTCTTCTGAGTGTGCAGGATTCATCAATCAGAAAGATAAGCGCCATCATCTCTGAAGATCCGGCTGTATCGGCCATGGTACTAAGAATTGTCAATTCCGCCTTCTATGGTTTTTCTAAAAAAATAGGAGACCTGCAGCATGCCATCGTGATTTTGGGCCTGAACGAAATAAAAAGCCTGGTGCTCGCAACTTCTATGTATAAACTTGTAAAACAATTCAAAGCGAGTCGGACATTTAATATGGAAGAGTTCTGGAAACATTCCATAGGATGCGCAGTCTCATCGAGGGTTCTGGCTGAAACCGCCAACATAAAAAACCCGGAAGAGATTTTTGCGGGAGGCCTGCTTCACGACATAGGAAAACTGCTCCATGCCATGTATTTTCGCGAAGAGTTTGACAGTGTAGTAAAAAATGTTGTTGAGACCGGGTCTCAGATGTTTGAATCGGAAGAAAAGATACTCGGTTTCAATCATGCTCAGACCGGGAGTGCCTTGGCGGGAAAGTGGCGCTTACCCCGGGAAACGATCAATATGATAGCCTACCATCATTTGCCCGATATGCCGGAGATCCTGACAAAAGAGGTTGCTGCCGTTCACATCGGGAATACTCTTTGCATAGCTCTTCGCATGGGATCAGGCGGAGAGAAACGGGTGCCGATTATCAATCAAGAAGCGTGGGACGTCTTGAATCTTAAGTTAAGTGATCTTGAATACGTTATGCAAAGATCCACAAAACTTTTTGAGGAAAGTATTTCCAGTATGGAATTTTAATAAGTCGTTTACCACCCTGTCTCTCACTACCTGCCAAAAAGACTGTCGGAGATCCGCTATTCCTTTTGGCAAGGTGGATTTTCGAAAAGTGGAAAAGGTTGGGGGGTGTAAGGGGTTTATCAAAAATGCAAAACAAACAGACACAAATCGATCAAAATGAAATTCAATCAATGGTCAAAAAACTGCGCTTTCTGGAAGAATCGAACAGTGCACTTATTGCCGTTCAGGGTAAGCTTGACAGGTTAAGTCACTTTCAATCCGAGATGCTCTTATCTTATGATGTTCATCACATACTTGAGACATGGCTTGTTAGGCTCAGGGAACTGGTCAAGATCGAAGTTTGTTCTGTCTTCCTTGTAGAAGAGGGAGGTATTGAATTCATCCACGAGATATCAAAACCTGAAAAATTTTCGGTTATTATTCAAAAGGAAGTCGAGGCCCAAATCAGCCTGGGGAACTTTGGACGGACCATCAGCAACGGTATTCCCCTGAGTGTCCCGGCTGAAGTCTTTGGGAAAGAAAGCGGTCGGCTTCTAAGTGTCATGATAGCCCCCCTTTCCAACATGGAAAGGACTATAGGTACAGTTATCATGGTCTTTGAAGAAGACAAAGATTTCATAAGACAGCAAACCTTAAAACTCCTGCATATTCTCGTAGGTTTCTTTTCTCTATCCCTGGAAAACGCATACCTGCTTAACGATCTGAAATCAGCTTACTTCTATACCATCAAAGCCGTTACCAACTCCATAGAGGCACGTGATCCATACACGAAAGGACATTCTGAAAGAGTTGCTCGATTTGCTAAAGCAATAGCCGAGGAGCTTAACTGGGACAAAAACGAGATAGAACTCATCGATTGGGGAGGAATACTTCATGACGTTGGCAAGATAGGCGTCTACGATTCCATTCTGAACAAGCAGGGAAAGCTTACCGATAGTGAATACGATGACATAAAATTACACCCCTTGATCGGCGCTCAAATAGTCGAAGGTATCTCTTTCCTGGAATCTATAATACCCTATATCCTTGAGCACCATGAAAGATTTGATGGCAAGGGTTATCCAAGGGGCGTGGCGGGGGAAAATATCTCTATCAAAGGGAGACTGTTAGCGGTGGCTGACACCTTTGATGCAATGACCTCTGATAGACCATATAGAAAAGCCTTAGAGTCAGAAGACGCCCTTAAGGAGATATTAAAAAATAGAGGAACTCAATTTGATTCCGAGGTCGTACGGGCATTTGAAAAGGCCTGGAAGTCTGGCAAAATGATATGTCGAGAGCTTGAACAAATAAGAGAGTCATAGTTAAGAGACTGTAGATGTGTCAGATTATGCTCAACAAGGTAGATAATTCACTTTTTAAAAGCATACTGAGAGTTGTAAAGCAACTGGAGATCGGGACCTGTTTGGAATTCAACCCGGATATCCTCATTCCGGAACAGAGGATAAGAGATCTTTGCTCTGAGGATAAGTGTGAGAATTTTGGCAAACATTATATGTGTCCGCCATATGTCGGCTCATTAGAAGAACATAAAAAACGACTAAAAAAATATAAGCATGGCATATTACTCCAATATTCTAAGCCTCTGAATGTAAATAAAGATCGTGAGGGTGCGGAAAAAGCCAAAGTGGACTTCCACCGTAAGATCCTTCAACTGGAGGACTTTTTAAAGGATAAAGGGATAAAAGATGTCTGGGGGATGATTGGGGGGAGTTGTTATCTGTGTCGTGAATGTGAGGCCAGGTTTGACAGGCCATGTCTGTACCCTGATAAGGCAAGAGGATCATTGGAATCGATTGCGATTGATGTCCTTGACTTGCTGGATAAGTTTGGTTTAGACAATAAGTTCTACCCCGATAGGATAACATGGACAGGCTGTATACTTATGAATAGTGAAGCTTCCCGCCTACAGGGCGGGGTTTCCCGGTAAGGAAATCGAAGATTCATGAGCAAAGCGAATAATATATTTGTTTTATATTGTGTCCCTTATCCCGCCTACAAGGCGGGGGTTACGTGTGTGTTCCCGGTCACCTGTGGCGAACAAGCGGTCAGCAGAAAGAGTAAGTGTTAGGTTTTCAAACACTCATAGGTGGTTTCAAGGTGTGTCCCACCTGATCTTTTGTTTTAGCTGGCGGCTCATAGCTGAGCGCTTGTTTTTTATCTGTTTCGCATGTCATAGATTTCAACTCCTGGCGGTGGTGTGAATATAAAGAAAGTATCGGGGAGTTTAGTGTTTGTCTTCATATCCTTGAATGTAATACGGGTAATATTTCCATAGATGTCTGTGAGAGAAAACTCCATTATCTGAAAATTGCTTTTGTTTACGACAAGCAGTATCTTTCCAACGCCGGCCTCAAAACCTCTGGGGATTAAGTCAAGAAGATAATTTCCTTCTTCGTCAGTCGCGGTGGGTTGGGAAAAGTTGATTTGAAAGTCGTCCTTGAGCTTTCCTATGCCGGAAAGAAAACTTATTGTCAGCTTTGAATTGAAAATTTTTTTGGCGTCCTGGATATAAACAAGACTGTCCTCTGGAATATAGAACCATGCTATTTGGGGATTTATTACCAGTTCTTTTAAGTCTGGCTTATTGTAAACCCAGCGCATTCTTTTCGGTTTTTTGAAATATACTATTCCTTCTTCCGTCTCAGTTTTTTTGATAGATTTAATGGTTGCTTTCTGAATGAACCTTGCCTCAATACTTTCTGCTCTTTCGTAACTTTCCTGTAATTTTACTATCAGATCATTTAGTGATATAGATTCTGCATGTGCCGGTAAAACAAGGAAAAATATGAGCAACAATCCCGCTGGCATAAATTTTTTTGAAAAAATCATCGCAAAAACCCTGAAAATGGCATACTTTTTTCGAACAGTTAATAAGTATGATTAAAAAAGGGAATAATACGTAGCGGTTAGGGGTAAAACAGCATATCTTATTGTAATAATTGAACTTATGTTTTGCTCAAACCGCATGCAATTTGGTATAAAATGGTAAGAATGTAGCACTTACGCCCCTTGTTAACAGCGTTATCAACAGATATATCCACATACCTGTTGATGTAGCTATGATATCTTTATTCTCCAGCCAAATGGGTCTTCCTTTTTCCCGTATTGAATCTGAAGTATTTCATTGTACAGCCTTTCGGTCAGGTGACCTGTTTTTCCGCTATTGATGATATGTTCTTTTCCTTTGTAATATATCTGTCCCACAGGGGAGATAATCGCGGCGGTTCCTGAGGCGAAGGCCTCCTTCAGACTTCCGTTGGCTGATGCCGCTATGATTTCATCAATAGATAATTGTCTTTCAGATACATTGAATTCCCAGCTCTTTGCTATCTGAATAACGGAATCCCTTGTAACACCAGGAAGGATAGACCCTGAAAGGGGAGGGGTTACGAGTTCGTCGCCTATCACAAAGAAGATGTTACTTGTCCCGACCTCTTCAATATATTTTCTTTCAACGGCATCGAGCCACAGCACCTGTGTATATCCCATTTCACCTGCCAGTTTACTTGCATACAGGCTGGCGGCGTAATTGCCGGCCGCTTTGCAGTGTCCTATCCCCCCGCGAACCGATCGGACATATTCCTCACTGACATATATCTTGGTCGGACTGAAGCCTTCCGGGTAATATGCCCCCACGGGTCCGACGATAATGAAAAAGAGATATTTACTGGAAGTGTGAAGACCGATAGCCGCCTCAGTAGCGATCATCGTCGGCCGTATGTATAAAGATGTACCGCTACCATGAGGTATCCAGTCTTTATCCAGGATAACCAGTTTCTTCAGTGCTTCCATGACAACGTCAATTTCCACTTCGGGCATGCATAGCCTCTCGGCAGAGACGTTAAAACGTTTAAAATTATCTTCCGGTCTGAAGAGGTATATTGAATCGTCTTTTCCGCGGTACGCTTTCATGCCTTCAAAGATTTCCTGTCCGTAATGGAGACACATTGCCGAGGGATCGAGATTGAGCATTCTGTAGGGCTCTATGGCAGCATCATGCCATCCCTTTTCCTGGTTGAATTTCATGGTGAAAAAATGATCGGTGAATATGTTACCAAAACCCAATTTGGATTCATCGGCAGGTTTTGCCTTCATTTTTTCAGTGGCAACTCGCTTAATACTAATCTCCATACCTGTTTTCCTCCTTGTAATATAAAGATTGCTCGGTGGTCCTTCTTTATTTATTGCAGTGCGGGTCATAAACTAAGAGCCTTTGGTGAGTCCTGCAAAGCCCTTTGATTCGCCGGAGCGAGAGGAACTATATACACAACAGGAGACTTATGTAAAGTGTTGAATGTCAACCGATGCTCACTCCGATACGTATTTCGAGCAGGGGCTTTGTCCTGAATCCAGACAATTGGGCACATCTGGGAGATTGAGCGATTATAACCGCATAATATAGGATAAATGCGAGCTCAATTCCAGGGATTGAAAGTCCTATCCTCTAAGCTTTCTTTACCTAATCTTTTTGGTTCTGATATTTTATTTTTAAGTTAGAGACATCTCTACCTCCGAATTCGGGAATAACTTTCCGAACCTTGTGATAATGACATCGGAACTTTTTGATTAAGTTTATCAAATCAATCTTCAACCGAATACTTTAAATTCTTTTTCTAAATACTCATCAGCAATTTAAATCGCCGCGGATCAGCCGCAAGTGGGTGGGCAAGCTTGCTTGCCTGCACGCGCTGACGGCTGCATTCGCTGGTGTACGCCCGGCATGGGCGTGAACTTATGGGGTGAAAGTCCCCTATACGTGAACCCTGCTAATGGGTTGAAATATTAGCAGAAGTATTAGCCGAAGGCAAGGGCGTTTCCGTGAGGAAGGGTCTGAAGGAAGCCGGAGTGCAAAGCTATGAGCCGACGGACAGAAATAGCATAGAAGGCCAAGTTTCCGGGTAAGTTAGCACCACATAACGAAGCCCAGGGTTCGGGAGATACGGTAAATGCTGCGGTTGCATAGTGACAGTTCACGTTCTTATACCCCTCAAGGGGGTACTGAAAAGAGTCCGGGGAGACCTGCTCGACATGCAGCTCGCATGTGTTTTATGCCATCCGGTGAAAGTGCCGGTTGGGGCGACCGGCTGACCAAGTCCCGGCGTTTCAAGGTAAGCTTCCACCTTGAAACGAGCGAAACAAGGAAGCAGGCAGGATGGGAACGTAAGATACGTGAAGAGCAGCGCCTTGTGGGGCAACTCACAGGGTGATTGAGCAGAAGTCAGCAGAGGCCATATTAGCCAAACGCCAAGGGTAATGCCTGGGACATGGTGAAGGGCCGAACACAGAACAGGGAAGGAGTCTCAATGAGTTCTCATGACATGAAGAATCCGAACGGAGGAGTGAACATGGGGCACGTTATTGAACCGCCCGACCCAAATGAACACCTGCTGGAAAGGGTATTCTCACGGGAGAACATGCTTAGAGCATGGAAGCGGGTAAAGGCAAACAAAGGAGCCTCTGGCGTTGATGGAATATCAATAGCCGAGTTTCCCGGCTTTACCCGCGACCGATGGGAAAATATCCGTAAGTCCCTCCTGGAAAGGACTTATCAACCCTCGCCTGTTCTACGTGTGGAGATACCCAAAGTGGACGGTGGAACCCGCCCGCTGGGCATTCCTACCGTACTGGACAGGCTGATACAACAAGCCATTGCCCAAGTGCTGGGGCCGATTTTTGATCATACCTTTTCTGAATTCAGTTTTGGATTCAGACCTGGCAGATCGGCTCATGATGCAGTCAGAAAGGTACGAGAGTATATCCGTGAGGGATACCGCGTAGCCGTGGATATGGATCTGTCAAAGTTTTTCGATACTGTCAATCACGATGTATTGATGTATCGGGTGGCTGGACGGGTGCATGATAAGCGGTTATTGCGCCTGACAGGAAAATACCTCTGGGCCGGGGTAGAGATTAATGGCCGTTTGCAGAGCACCCTGAAAGGTGTTCCACAGGGCGGCCCGCTTTCCCCACTTCTGGCTAACATTGTGCTGGACGATCTTGACAAGGAGCTTGAGATGCGTGGCCATAGATTCGTTCGCTATGCGGACGACTTCATCATACTGGTGAAGAGCCAAAGTGCAGGGGAGCGAGTGATGATAAGCATCAGGCGTTTTCTTGAACGAAAGCTCAAGCTCAAGGTAAATGAAAAGAAAAGCTGTGTGGCGCCAACGGATCAGATCAACTTTCTTGGGTTTACCTTCAAGGGAACAAAGATCCGCTGGTCAGAGAAAGTCCTTAAGGAGTTCAAACGGCGTGTTCGCCTTTTGACGGGCAGGAGTTGGTTTGTCTCAATGGATTACCGCTTGAGGAAACTGGCCCAATATGTCCGGGGCTGGATGAACTATTTCGGGATATCGGAATATTACCGTCCGATCCCCGAACTGGATCACTGGCTGAGGCGACGAGTGCGTATGTGCTACTGGAAACGGTGGCGCAGGACACGTACAAAAGTCAGGGAGCTGCTTAAACTCGGTACCTCGCTTAAGGCTGCCATATCGGTGGGATTAAGCCGTAAAGGGTACTGGAGGCTTTCCCGAACGCTGGCCACACAGAGCGGCATGACTAATCAGTGGCTGAAGAAACAAGGGCTGATTTCCATCAAGAAACTATGGGTGAACATTCATTATCCGGCTACGGCCCGCTAAGTTCTGTGAAACGCCCCGTGCGCGCCCACAGGAAGTGCCCTTGGGGTAGACCCGCATGCGGGGTGTTTGGGGAGGGGGAGAGAGAAACTTCCCCTTACCCGATTGGGGGGTTTTATAGTCATGAGTCATTTCCTTACATCGCTTTTGGTCGGCTGCCTTACCATGTGCATATTCATGCTCATCGCGGGCCGTAGCGATACCAAAGAGCGGCAGCTATTAAAGAAGACACTACGCCAATTGCGATTGCGAGCGGTTGTTTATACCATTTTCCCTTTTTTATGGAGGAAACCATGAGTCGTCTTTATAGTTCATTCTTTATTAGAATGCCTTCAGCCGAAAGAGGATGGTTCCTTTCTCCCAATATGGCCAGTTGTTCGGGTGTCTTGCTTTCGAGTTCTTTAGCGGTAAATTCTGGCATTTATTTGTCCCCCAACTGGGAGGTTTTTTAATCAATGGTAAATCTACCCACCGTAAAGGTATGCGGCCCATTAACCTCTATGAAATTCTTGGCCTTACAGTGCTTGCATTCAATGTATTCTTCGCCGCTGACCGTCCATTTAGTAATGAGTTTGTCTTTAGTAGAAATGGCAAAAGTGCCGTCTTTCATTTTCATGCCCAAAGCAACGAGGTCTTTTTTACAATTTAAACATTTCATAATAACCTCCAAGGAGAAAATATGAAAAACCAAATAACAGAAAACAAGGTAAAGATTGCGTGCTGTCCCCGATGCCCTCCATATTCACATAGTGTTTTGTATAGCACTGAGGGAATAACAGATGTTGTTTTCTGCAAAGTGTACGGCGAAATACCTGTATCAGAAGTAAATGAGGTTCTCCTAAATGATGTTCAATTATTTGCTCCCAACCCTCAAACCCCGCAGTTAGCGCAGTTTGCATTGTAAAATTAAATAGTTGATAATGGAGCATGAGGCAATATTTCAGGCGGAGGTTCCTTCATGCTTCATCAGTATATGCAACAATTTTTGAGC
>Ga0265594_1000036_pt1 | contig 108740 bp, 101 predicted proteins | sample saktaG_11_FD_190147 | JGI IMG/M metagenome (GOLD analysis project Ga0265594, IMG submission 190147) | Saline water microbial communities from Sakinaw Lake, British Columbia, Canada - sak_2011_5_24_80m | ecosystem: Environmental > Aquatic > Non-marine Saline and Alkaline > Saline ...
GATAGCAAGGTGGTGGGTCAAACCGGGGATGACATGGTGTGCGGCAAAACGTAAAAACATAACCTCAAAAATATTGCCATCCCGACCGCCTAATTTGCCATCCTGGCCACCCAAGTTGCCATCCCGGTCTTGAGCCGGGATCTCTTCTCCTTTTGGGTAATTATTTTTTGTAATTGGTATAAGGTTTTTGTAATTGTTTATAGAAAAACCCTGGAGCTATCTGACGAGCTTCCGACAAAGAGCAATTAGCGGAATAATAAGTATCCAAGGCTTCAAGGATTGTTCCTATAATCTTTTTCTGGCTGGACCCAAGATGTTTAACACTGCGATTAAAAGATGGTCTATAATAAAGGTATAAGGGCATATATTATTTCCCGGATTTCAGATTTTCAATAAAGGATTTTGTTATTTTTTTCTCTTTACCTTTTTCTTTAGCGGTCAGAGCCTCTAACTGAGCATAGATCTCAGGGCTGAAGGTTTTTTCTCGTATTTCCACCGGGACCAACTCGATCTTATTTTTATGGACTCCAATGGTAAATAAAGCTCCCTTTTTTAATCCGAGAGTCTTTGCTATTTTACTGGGTATGGTTATTTGATTTTTAGCTGTTAAAGAAATTGTCATTATATTCACCTCCATTGCAAGTATACCATATTGTAAGGCAATCGTCAATTCCGAAAGTAAGGAAAATGTGGTTAAATAGCATTTAAAAAAAAGCTTGACTTTGTTCTCAATATGAGTACAATTGTTCTCAAAAGAGGAACGATATGTTTAAAGAAATATTAGGATCAAAAACCAGACAGATCATATTGAGCACGTTTTTTGGTGAACCCGACAATGAGTTCTATACCCGGCAGTTGGCTTCAATGAATAAGATATCCGTTGGAAATGTACACCGGGAGTTAAAAAAACTTCTCTCTTTGGGGATGCTTAATGTTAGAAGCGTGGGAAATATTAAACTTTTTTCATTAAACAAGAGAAGTTCTATATATGAAGAGTTAAAAAACATTTTTCACAAAACAGAAGGAATTATCAAATATCTTAGTGCCGCTGTGATAAACATAAATGGTATTAGGATCGCATTCGTATACGGATCCTTCGCTAAAGGAGATGAGAGAAACGACAGTGATATAGATCTGCTTTTAATAGGTGACAATATTGATGACGATAATTTAATAACAACTATAAGCGGACTCGAGAAAGAATTGTTCAGGGAAGTCAATTACACGGCATACACGGAAAATGAATATAAAAAAGAAAAAGAGAAGAAAGATTCTTTTGTCTCCGCGGTAATAAAAGGAAAAAAAATATTTATAAAGGGGACAGCAAATGAACTCTGATAAATTTTTGAATGAATATATAGAAAAGAAGCTTATTAAAAGGGAGAAGATAGGAGTAGGTCAGATAGAGAAGTTGATACAAGCCGCGGAGAGTAAACTGAAGGCCAGTGAAAGAACCCTCGCGATAGATGAAACATGTTCATACGAAATGGCCTATAACGCTATGCTTCACGCGGCAAGGGCGTTCGTATTCATAAAAGGCTTCAGACCTACGCCAAATTTTCAACACAAAACGGTCGTGGCTTTTACGGAATATTTTTTAGGTGAAGAATATGCAGCATTAATCGCAAAATTTGATTATATGAGAAAAAACCGTAATAAATTTATCTATGAACCATGAAAATTGAATCTTTCAAATACTGACGCGAAGAACGCTTTAAGTTCGGCAACTAAGTTTATTCAGATTATTAAAAAAGAGATTAGGAAGGAAAATCCACAACAGCATTTCAAGTTTTAAACAAAATAATGGTGTCTGCAAACTGTTGTAATAGAAATTTGAATCTGCCCTGTCCCTATTTAAAATCTAAAATCTATTTAAAATCAAAATCCGATTTGTCTTAGCAGGGATGCTGAGCGGTCGTTTTTTTTTGGTAACAAAATCTTGTTTAACAAAGTATTGTAGTAGTGAAGAATTGTATTTGACAACAACAACTATATATGTGAAACTACGTGCAGGAGAAAAAAATGTTAGACATAAAGCTAGGATCCATAATAAGAAGCATAAGAACTTCGAAAAAAACCACTCTTCAGGAATTGGCCGATTTAACTAATTTAACCACCAGTTTTATTTCTCAGGTCGAAAGAGGTATTGTTTCGCCGTCTATTGATTCTTTAAAAAAGATTGCCGAGGCTTTAAACGTGAGCATTGGAGAACTTTTTGAAGAAAACCTGAAGGATTTCACTTTTATTAGAAAAAACAAGGCTCTAAAAGTGACAGATGAAGAAACAAAATCTTCCTATGAAACGTTAGTGTCTGATCTTCTCGGCGTAGAGATGAAACCGCTACTTTTCAGGCTCCAAAAAGGCGGTAAAATCAAAAAAGAAGTGCTTCTTGAACAAGGCGATACATTTGTGATGATAATAGAAGGAGAAATAGAGCTCTTTTGTGAAGATGAAAGGTTTACCTTGAATAAGGGTGACAGTTTTTATTGTAAGGGGCGCAAAAGACCTCAAAAAATAGCAAATATGAGCAATCAAGAAACAGTTCTTTTGTGGATTAAGAGCAGATAGGTAAAAATAGGACCTTTTGGCGGATCGGCCTTATTTTTTGAAATATGTTCTACATTGTTGTCGAATGTCATACGCGCGGGGAATAACCGGAAATCCTTCGCTTTGCTCAGGATGAGGGAACGGGGAAAAACTCTCCGACCCCTCAATTATTTATGGAAAAATTATTTACAAGTTCAGAAGTTTTAAGGGCGATTGATATTACTTACCAGCAACTTTCTTATTGGGAGCTTAAAGGTATAATTAAGCCTACTTTTCAAAAACATGGAACTCGAAATTTTAAACGCTACACTCAAAGGGTGAGACTATAGTACGCAATTGATCAAAGAACGCGGAAGATTTTCGCGTGTTAAAGATAATATTTTTGTTCTTTTTCAATCGATGATGAGATGCAATGTGAAATACAGCAACCCTTGAATTCTATTAAAGATTTTTTTACCGATAGCGGCAAAAGTTCGAGTAATGTGGAGGAGAAAAAAAGAGCGCGATAATGAATATATAGTCGGTGGAGAAATTATAGAAATGAATGAGGAAAATCAAAACAGGCTCAAGGATTACGTGGATAACAGCTTAAAAGTGTAAGGAGAGAATTTTTTTTGCGGTTTATTGAAGTGTTGCTTTACAAAATGTAATTGATAGTGTAAAATAACACGTGAAATGGAGACAAGTTAAATGGCATCATTTAAAAACGGTTTTATAGCTTACAATAAACGACAAGGCAGAAGTGTTGATGAAATAAAAGAGTCATTTATTGATGATATAAACTTGACAGGATTAATTTTCGAGACGTATGAACCAATTGGTAAAGGCACTAACTTAGAATGCGAAATATACCATCCGAACAGGTGTCAAAAAAATATAATTAGCTCAACCTGTTTTGTCGCAAAAGTGGTAGAGGTGAGGAAAATTACCGAGTATAGCGAATTTCAGGATAACAGAAACAGGTATAGAGTAAAGATACAAATCCCGTGTGATCCTTTAGGGTTTTTTTTGCCATTCAGTTGAAGCGACACTTAACTCAATTGTGGCATGTCTTAATTTTTTAGGTTTGTTTGTGCTTTGATTGAAGTAGACTTTAGAAAGAGATTGCTTCGGCTATACCTCGCAATGACAAAATATGGTCATTGAGCGGCGTAGCCGAAGCAATCTAAAAAAGTGTGAACGACGGTTTGAAAACATACCAATATCGACGGATAGCCGGTGTACCATGTACCACCCATTTAATTCCATCCTGAATAATGAAATTGGTTTAATTCCGATATTAATCATTCCTTTGGAGGGGAAAAGTTATCGAGAAACACATCGCAAAAATTTAAAGCCTTAATGGCACTCACCTGAGTTCGCGACTGATACTATCAAGCCCTTTTCATTGAAAAGGGTGTAAGGAGAGGTGCGCATAAAATCGAAAATATTACAATTAACTCAAAGACTGGTACACTATATTCCGTCGATATTGGTACACTTTTAAACCGTCGTCAACAAAAAAGAGCGAAGGAGATCCGAAAGCGCCTACAATGCTTCTGTTCGACGCGTTGTTTAACGGCACTTCAGGATCAAATTTGATTCACAAACATGAAGGGGGGTGATTAACATGGCAGTAGAAAAAGCGATCGGTTCTTCCAGCTTGGTTGAAGTTGTTGACCGTATCCTGGACAAAGGCGTAGTAGTGGACGCTTGGGTAAGAGTTTCTTTAGTGGGTATAGAGATTCTCGCGATTGAAGCTAGAGTAGTTATAGCGTCAGTCGAAACTTACCTGAAGTATGCAGAAGCTATCGGGTTAACCGCGACAGCGGCCTAAGGATAAGATCAAGAGGGGTTCTTGCCGAAGTATCCTTTATGTGCACGAATGGACAAAAAGCATGCTTCGCCAAGGAATTCCTTGAAATTTTTGGAAAAAATTTTATCCTGAGACTTCGATAAATAGGAAAAGCCGAAGGATTTTAAACGGAGTAATCTTAAAGATGTCAGAAGCGTTAGACATGAATAATGCCGCGGAAGATATCATTTCTTCCTATGAAACGAGAATCGAAAGCGTGGGGGCGATTTTTGATACTACGCGGAAGATCCTTGGCAACTTCCAAGAGACCTTTTTTGATAAAAAAGAAGAGGGGCAAAAAATTAATATTCAACTACGTGACACCCTCGCCCAGAACGTACATTTAAGAAAAAAAGACTTTGATAGTATGACGCAAGATGTTTTGTCGGCTCAGGAAGAACGAGAAACGGATGTAAAGAATTTATTGAAGGGTTATCTTGATCAACAAAGGGAAATGGCGCGTGCCCTAAGAGAAAATCTGACCAGATTTAAAGGTGCTCTTGTTAAAGGCGACCTTCAGAGGGTTAAAGAATTTCAAGAGATGATGAAGGAGGTTCTTGTTAACCAAGATGATAGAAAAGAAGAGGTCTCTTCCAAACTAAAAGAATTTCAAAAAGAACAGCAAAAGATGACCAAAAAGCTTAAAGGACTTTTAGTCAAAGGAAAAGATTTACGGATAAAGGACCTTAAAAAAATGTTGAAGGAATTCAGGACTCAGCGTAAGGAGCGCCTGGTTCAACATACAGAAAGAGGAAAAGAGGTACAGAAAATACTTGGGCGAACAAAGGGGAAGACAATTCGGAAAATCCACATTGTTAAGAATAATAAAGATAATGACGACAAAAGGGCGAAAATTTTTAACGGAGTTAAAATAAGTATGGCAGATGTAAAAAAAGACAAGCGTGAAAAGTAAGCAGAAAATCTCAAAAAAAAACAACAAAAAGGAGGAATAGAAATGAGAATAGCGGATAGTATGAAAAGTATTACCGAAAACATTGTTACTTCCTATGACGTACGGGTAAAGGCATTGAAAGAATTGGTTAGCGATACTCACAAAACCATTAACGGTTTTGCCGCTGACAGGAAGCGGATGAGCAAAGAACAAGCAGAGAATTTGACTGACTTTGTTAATGGTTTGGCAAAGAATGTAGAGGCCATGCTCAAGGGGTTTCAGACAAATCACAAAGAAATGAGCGGAGATCAAGCTAAAAGCCTATCGGTTTTTGTTAAGTCCGTAGCGAAGGATGTAGCTGTACAATTAAAAGGTTTTCGCGCGGATCGGGAGAAAATGTCGGAGGAACTTAAAAAGTCTCTCGCGAAAGAAGCAAAGGACATTGAGATTTATACTAAAAAAAAGCTAAAGGAATTTAATTCGGCCCATGCTGAAATGTCTGATGCCCTAAGAAAGAGCTTAGATAGGTATGTGGGCAGTATAGTCAGCGGTGTTAAAAAGCTCATGGGTGAGTATGACTCGGATATGAAAAAGGCAAAAAAGGCGTGGCAGAAGATGTCCGATTCTTTAGCCAAATCCAGAAAAGGCGGAGTAATGCCCAGGATCGAAGCAGGGGAGAAGGTAACGACGGTTGAAGAAGCCATGGAAAAAAAGAGTAAGAAGAAAAATGCTAAGAATAAAAGCACGAGAAAAAAAGTTGTAAAGAAGAAAAAATAAGTAAAAGCACCATGCGGGTAACAAAAATGAAAAAAAGAATACAGGCTGAAAGAGAGAGGAAGGGGCTATGACCGAGATAAAATGCGCGTTTTGTAAGGGAAAAGGCAAAGACCCATTTAACTTGTTGTCTAGGCTGGCCGCTTGTCAGGTATGCGGAGGTACGGGGCGTGTTAAGGTTGATGAACCGGCAATAAAATGCGCCTTTTGTAAGGGTAGCGGCGTTCATCCGCACAGCCGGATTACCTGTTCGGCATGTAAGGGAAAAGGCAGTGTTACATGCCGAGGGGCTAAAGAGGAATGCCCTAATTGCGGAGGCGATGGCTACAGCGTAGGCGGAAATCTCCCCTGTAGTGTCTGCGGAGGTAGGGGGGTTATTCAAAAAGGAGTATAGAGTATGAATAACATATCGAGTGGAATGAAGGGGCTTTGTGAAGATATCGCTATGGCTCGCGGAGATAGAAAGAGAAGCATAAAAGATTTAAAGGAGCAAGCAGAGTTTATCAGAGATAGTGCCAGGAAGTTTGTTGGTCGCTCGAGAGAAATTCATAAGGAGATGGCCGAAGATTTAACAAAAGGGCTTAAAGAAGATAGAATTGAGCTGATCAAGAGTGTATCTTCTTTAAGGGATGATTTTAGAAAGAAGGAAAAAGAGATCCGCGCCGATTTAGCCGAAGCAAATAGGCTCTGGAGCGCGGTAAATAAAACTGTGAAGTCAAAAAAAAGAGGTGAGACAAAATGATCGATGAAATGACTACAGTACTTGAACCAAGCCCGTTGTCGGACTTTGTGGAAACAAAATATATTAAGGATATTGCCAATAGGGCGCTTGCTTATATAAAGGCAGGTTTTCCGGTCCATTTTAGAGGGATATCCGGCTCCGGCAAAACTACGCTGGCTATGCACTTAGCGAGCAAAATAACAAGGCCGGTGGTTATGATTCACGGAGATGAAGAGTTTACTACTTCTGATTTGGTTGGCGGTGAGTATGGCTATCGAGTTAGAAAGGTTGTGGACAGATTTATTTCCAGTGTTTTAAAGACTGAAGAGGATATGGTAAAACGCTGGGTGGATAATCGCCTGACCGTTGCCTGCAAATACGGGTTTACTTTGATATATGATGAATTTACCCGCTCGCGCCCGGAGGCAAATAATATTCTCCTTTCAATCCTGCAGGAGAAGATGATGGATCTGCCTGTAGGGAGAGGCGGAGAGGAACCATACTTGAAGGTTGACCCAGAGTTTAATGCAATCTTTACATCTAACCCCGAAGAATATGCCGGTGTTCATAGGAGCCAGGATGCTTTAAGGGACAGGATGATCACCATGGACCTGGATTATTTTGACTATGAGACAGAAGTGGCTATTACCCAGGCAAAGTCTAAGCTTTCAAAACAACATGCTGAGATAATCGTCAACATCATAAGGGGTTTAAGAGAGTCAGGAAAGTGCGAGTTTGCTCCCACTGTTCGCGGTTGTATTATGATTGCCAAGACACTTAAAGTTCAAGGTATCACCCCCGTAAGAAATGCCAAGGGGGCTTTTATGCAAATATGTCAGGACATATTGGCTTCTGAGACAAGCCGTGTCGGGTCAAAGACTAATCAGGATAGGGTGAAAGAAATAGTTAAAGAACTTGTCAAAAAAGAAGTCGGCATTAGAGTAGCTATTAGTGTTAGTAAGAAAAGAGAAAAGAGTGTCGTTACCGTTTAGGTTGGAATTACCGCTTGACGGAATAAACAGGGTGATAAAATGTTTGCCACAAAACCAAAAAGGAGCCGGACGAGATGAACGGATTACAGCAAGTAATAGGTGCTAGAGACATAAAAAGCATGCATTCTGTTGGCGCTAGATCTATACCTAAAGTGCAGAGGTCTGTTTATCTGGAATTGTACATGCATAGAAGGGAGAAAAATAGGCTTAAGAAAGAGATCTTCGCGTTGGACAAAAGAAGAAACGCCGCCCAAAGACTTTCAGACGCTATCAGTAAGCGGATCAAGAAATTGCAAACTGAGACACACGAAGAATCTAAAGCTAAACCTTACAAGAATGTCCCCACAAAATCTCTGAAAACGCTTCCTATGCAGTATTAGGAGGTTCTTCTTTTTCGGAGAAAAAGGGATTGTTTTAAGGAAAAATTTTACTTAAAGGAGAAAACAAGAATGGCCAAAGAAAAGAAAAAGGAAGAAGAAATAGGTTTTGATTTTGGTATTGGGGGCTTATTTAAGGGTATTGAAAACTTGGTCAATCTTGCGGCAAAGGTGTCCGCCAAAGGCGAATCCGCTGACGGCGGAAAAGAAACAGGCGATGAGTTCTCTTCCGAAGGCGAAATTGATTTAAGCCACCTCAAAAAAGGCATGAAAGGGGTTTTTGGTTTTTCCCTCAAGACAGCGGCAGGCGGAAAGCCCATTGTAGAACCGTTTGGCAATATTAAAAAAACACCTAAAGGACCCAAGGTTGAAGAAGAAAGAGAGCCGATTACTGATGTCTTTCCGGAAAAGGAAGAGATTGTGGTTATGGCGGAAATGCCGGGGATTAATGAAGAAGGTATTTCATTGGATTTAAAAGGGGACATATTAGAGATAAGAGCTGTCAGTAAGGATAGAAAATACTATAAAGAGGTTTTACTTCCCGCGAAGGTTAAGCCAGAAACTTTAGAGTCAAGTTACAAAAACGGCATTTTAGAAATAAAAATACGGAAAGGCTAAATGGCATTAACCGGTCTGAAGGAAGATGCTCTAAAACTGATTTTATTCGGCGGAAAAGGCGGGGTTGGAAAAACGACCTGTGCTTTAAGCGCGGGGAAGGTTTACCCTGCCGGGTTAAAATCGAGAGATTGCCGTTTTTGCCGGAAAAGAAGCGATGCCCGGAAAGAATATATAAAACGGATAAGAATAAAATTCAGAGATCTAAAGCCCGTTATTATGCCATTACAGCCTCGTGAAGTTAAAGGTATTGAAGGCGTTAAATAATTTTAAACAGCTGTTGTTTAAATGAGGGGTCGGGGAGTTTCGCTCCCTTTAATACCGTAGGGGCGCCCTTATAATTCGGATAAAGAAAAGAGAAAAGGGCGGACACATGGGTCCGCCCCTACGAAGCGGTAGCGGCCAGGCAAGAAAGTTGTGAGGCTAATGAAAAAATCTAATAAAGAATTGACTCTAAAAGTGAAAGAAGCTTTGTCGAAAGATGTGGGTAGGGCGATCGCCAGGATCGATCCGGAGGACATGAAGGAGTTTGGATTAGAAGTGGGCGATATAGTAGAGATCAATGGCAAAAGAAAAACTCCCGCGAAAATAATGCCATGTTATGCCGAAGACAGGGGTAAAAAGATTATACAGATAGACGGGATATCCCGCGAAAACGCTTCAATTGGATTGGAAGAGAAAGTAAGGATCAGTAAAATCGATTTTAAACCCGCCGGCAAGCTCACGCTCTCACCCCTGACGATGTCGAGTCCCCTCCAAAGAGATAGTGATTCTAAATACCTATGCTCCTTGATAGAGGGACTTCCCGTAATATCGGGTGACAGGGTCAGGGCTACATTTTTCGGGTCAAGGTCGTGTGATTTTAAGGTAGTGGGCACCGTTCCCTCCGGCACGGTATTAATAAATGCCGCTACCTTAATAAGGATGGAGACCAGACACAAGGCGGAGGCGAAGCAAACCACGGTCTCTTATGAGGATATAGGCGGGCTTGGCACTCAGATTCAAAGGATCAGGGAGATGATAGAGCTTCCTTTAAGATATCCTCAAGTTTTTGAAAGGCTTGGAATTGGCGCGCCAAAAGGAGTCTTCCTATATGGTCCTCCGGGTACAGGCAAAACCTTGATCGCCCGCGCGGTGGCCAATGAGACCGACGCTTATTTCACGCACATATCAGGTCCTGAAATAATGGGCAAATTTTACGGTGAAAGCGAGGCCCGCTTAAGAAGCGTCTTCGAAGACGCCGAAGCCCACGCCCCCGCGATAATTTTTATAGATGAGATAGACGCGATCGCCCCTAAAAGAGAAGAGATGGGCGGCGAGAAGCAGGTAGAGAGGCGTGTTGTGGCTCAGCTTTTATCTTTGCTTGACGGATTAGAGTCGAGAGGCCAGGTTATAGTTATAGGGGCGACAAACATACCAAAAACAATAGATCCCGCGTTAAGAAGGCCCGGTAGATTTGATAGAGAAATTTCAGTTCCCATACCTGATAAAAACGGGCGGTTGGAGATTCTCGGGATACATACCAGGGGTATGCCGTTGGCAAAAGATGTGAGCCCCGAAAAACTGGCTGAGATCACTCATGGATTTGTCGGAGCGGATCTGGAGGCTCTGGCCCGGGAAGCGGCGATGTCGGCTTTGAGAAAGATCCTGCCAAAAATCGATTTTGAAATGCAGGAGATCCCGTATGAAACCTTGATGAAGCTAGTGGTTACTATGGATAACTTCCTGGAGGCGATGAAGGAAGTTGAGCCTTCGGCTATACGGGAAGTCTTTGTTGAGGTTCCGGACGTAAAGTGGAGTGATGTCGGTGGTTTGGATGACATAAAAGAGGAGCTGAAGGAAGCGGTTGAATGGCCGCTTAAATATTCCGACGTTTTTAAAAAAGCCAATACAACTCCGTCCAAAGGGATACTTCTTTATGGTGTCCCCGGTACGGGAAAGACGCTTCTATGTAAAGCGATCGCCACTGAAAGCGGGGTTAACTTCATCTCGGTGAAAGGGCCGGCGCTTGTATCCAAGTATGTAGGCGAAAGTGAAAGGGCGATCCGCGAGGTTTTTAAGATAGCGAAACAGGCTTCTCCCACGATTCTTTTTTTTGACGAGATAGACAGCGTTGTCCCGAGACGCGGCTCGAGCTCTACCGACGCCCATGTAACAGAACGGGTGATAAGTCAATTTCTGACGGAGATGGATGGAATAGAAGAATTGAAGGGGGTTGTCGTCATAGCGGCTACCAACAGGCTTGATATGGTTGACCCGGCTATATTACGCTCGGGCAGGTTCGATATTTTATTTGAACTGAGGAAACCTGACGAGAAGACCAGAGAAGAGATATTTAGGATACACACTAAGAACAAACCATTGACCAGGGAAGTAAATTTCAAAGAATTAGCAGGAAAAACTGAAGGAAAAGTAGGCTCGGACATCGAATTTATATGCAGGAAGGCTTCCATGATAGCAATAAGAGAATATATTGAGCGTAGAGGAACAGAAACGGTTCATACGGATTTAAAGATCACGGGGAGTCATTTTGAAAAAGCTTTGGAATTAGCGGGCGCCAGAGGCACAAAAAGAAAGGAGGCTGAATAACATGTTCAAATTAATCAAGGGTTTAGTTGGAGGGATTAAGAAGTTTTTTGGCGGTATTTTTAAGAAAAAACCAAAAGTGCCGTAATAGCAGTAATTGGGAGTTTTTTTTGCCATTGTCATTGCGAGGCTGACAAAATCAGCCGAAACGATTTTGGCACGCCCGCGCGGTAGTTGTCGCAATATTGTAAGTGCAGAGATTGTTTTGCCCTCCCCCTTCGTTCGAGCGGGGCTCGCAATGACATGAGGGGAATATCATAGAAAGGCAAGAAATGTATATTTATGGGATTTTAAATTCGAACACAAGTCTGCATCTTTCCATTCCGAAGGGTCTTCTTTCAGATCCTTCTCAAGCAGGCGCGGGTAAGGTCTGCCGCGCCGGGTTAGAAGAAAGTGAATCTAACATGGCATATACGGTTGTCTATCAGGATATCGCGGCTTTGGTAAGAGACTCTGAAATAATAAACCCTACGCGTATGAGCAAGGACGTTCTATCAAGACTGTTGATTAGTCATCAAACGGTTATTGAAAAAGTCATGACTACGCAAGTTACAATTATTCCCATGCAATTCGGGACATTCGCGCGTGATGAAGATGAAGTCAGGGACGTTCTAATCAAAGGATATAATCTCATAAAAGAAATTTTTACGAAAATAAAAGATAAAATAGAAATAGACATTGCCGGCACATGGAGTGATTTTGATTCCATTATTAAAGAGGCAGGGGAAGAAAAAGAGATAAAAGAGTTTAAAGAAAAACTTTTGAGTAACCCCAAAGCGATTACCGCGGAGGATCAAATGAAGGCGGGCTTTATGCTCAAAAAGACTTTGGATAAAAAAAGAGATAATATTGCCAAAGAAATACAGGATACCTTAAAAACATTTTGCGTAGATTTTAAAACCCACGAACTTATGGATGATAAAATGCTGGTCAATGCCGCCTTTCTAATAGACAAAGATAAGCGGGGAGACTTTGACAAAAAAGTAGAAGAGTTAAATGATAAGTTTAATGAGAAAGTAAATTTTAGATGTGTTGGTCCCCTTCCGCCGTACAGCTTTTATGCCTTAGAGGTAAAGAAGCTGGAATTCGAAGAGATTGTTTGGGCTAAGGAAAAATTAGGTCTTTTAAATGAATCCGCGGTCAAAGAAGATATAAAAAAGGCGTATCATGTAAAAGCCGTTTCTTCGCATCCCGATAAAAATCCGGGAAGCCATACCGCGGAAAAAGAATTTGATGATGCTGGCCGCGCTCATAAAGCCTTATTGGAATATTGTCAGGGTGAAAGTTGTTCGTTTAAGGAAGGGGATTTTCAAAAAAGTTCAATTTTAGTAAAGGTGAAGGAATAATGGAGAGTGAAGGAAAATATATTTATTGTGTTATTGCCGCAAGACAGGAAAGGCACTTTGGGCTTAAAGGAATAGGTTCAAGGGGTGACGATGTTCTGACTATCGGTCATAATGACCTGAGCATGGTTGTGAGTAGTCATCCTATAACTAAATTTATCGTTAATCGGGAGAATATGCTTGCTCATGAAAGGGTGATTGAGGAAGTGATGAAGGAATTTGACAGCGTGCTTCCGGTCAGGTTCGGGACCATCGCCTCAAGCGCCGATGAGATAAGAAATCTTCTTGGCAGAAGAGAAAGAGAATTTAAGAACGCGTTACGTGATGTGGATCACAAAATAGAGTTAGGACTTAAAGGTGCATGGAAGAATATGGATGTAATCTTCAAAGAAATCGTGGATGAGGATAAAGCGATCAAAAGAAAAAAAGAGGATATTCAGAACGGCAAAAATAATAAAAATATTCAGGCCAAAATGGAAATTGGCAAAATGGTGGAGAAGGTCTTGGAAAAGAAGAAAAAGGAGGAGACCGAAGAGATCGTTGACGCGCTGAGAAGAACGGTCTTTGATTTTAAGCTTAACACGACTATTGGCGACGAAATGTTTATGAATGCCGCCTTTTTGGTAGATAAAGGCAGAGAAAAAGAATTTGATAACATAACGGATGATCTGGGCGAAAAATACAAGGAGAGGATAAAGTTTATGTATGTCGGCCCTCTGCCTGTTTTTAATTTTGTCAACATTGTTATTTATCCTGAAGAGTGGGAAAAATAAATGGATGTAATCATAAAAGAAGGCAAGTACATATACTGTATAATCGAATCGAATGAAACTCAATCCTTTGGTCCGCTGGGTATCGGAGGCAGACAGGATGAAGTGCGTACAATTTGTTTTAACGGCATCGCGGCTGTAGTCAGTAATTCTCCGATTAAAAAATATCCTATCTCAAGCGAAAATATGTTTGCCCATGAAAGAGCAATTGAGGAAGTGATGAAAGAATATACGGTTCTGCCGGTAAGATTCGTAACGATCGCCGAAAACGAAGAGATGGTTAAGAAGATACTGGAAAAAGAGTACGATAAATTTAAAGATCTGCTGGATAAAATCAGGGGCAAAAAAGAGTTCGCGATTAAAGCGATGTTTAACGAAGAGATAATATACAAAGAGATATTGGAAAAATACGAGGACATCAGGAAGCTTAAAGAGGCGATATCGTCTGAGCCCTCGGGAAAAACTTACTATCTGCGTGTTGAAATCGGCAGGAAGGTCGAAGCGGCCCTGCAGAAAGAGAAAGATATTCACAAGGATGAGATCTTAAATACGCTCTCACCTTTGGCGCAAGATACGAAGGTCAACACTCCTTACGGTGAAAGGATGATCATAAACGCCGCCTTTTTAGTACCCGAAGATAATGAGCCGGAGTTTGACCAAAGAGTCCAAGCGCTTGACGCGCGATATGGCGATAAAATAAAGTTTAAATATGTAGGAATACTGCCGCCGTTTAATTTTGTTAATCTGGTAATCGAGACAGGAAGGTATTAAAGATGTTTTTACTCGACGATATACTGCTCGCGCCGTTAAACGGCGTGATCTGGATCGGAAAAAAGGTTAACGATATAATGGAAAAAGAGATGTCCGACGAAGGGCTCGTGAAAGAAGAACTTATGCGGGCGCAACTAAGGTTTGAAATGGATGAAATAAATGAAAAGGAATATAACGTCCTGGAAAAAGAACTTTTAGAGCGCTTGGATGCTATTAGGGAGTCGAAGGGTTTAACTTAAAAAATTTAAGGGGGGGCGGAAATGGCAAATATTGAAGACACAAAAAAAACAGTCGTGGAATTTTTGAAAAAAACTCTCAATGTCAAGGATGTAAAAGTGATTAAGGCCTCAAAAGTCGATGATGGCTGGGAGAGCGAAGCTGAGGCTTACGAAGAGAGCTCGTTTATAAAATCCCTCGGCCTGTCGACTAAGGTTCAGGACAGGAATATTTATGTGGTTAAGCTGAATGATAATTTAGAAATTGATTCTTATGAACGCAAAGGATAATAAGCCGGCTGGATAATTTTGTTAAAACGTAGGTATAACATATGAAGACAGAAGAAAAAACACTTATTTACTTATATTGTGTCACTAAGGCAAAGCCGAGTCGAGGTAATTTTGAAGAAATGGGACTTAGGGTTTATCCCGTTTACTTTCGTGGAACTTACGCGGTTGTCAGCAGGGTTTTGCCCAATGATTTTAGCGAAGATAGCCAAAAAAAGAATTTGACCGACATGGATTGGGTGGAGAAAAATACCCGGCTTCATGAAAAGGTAATAGAAGAGATCATGAAGGATCAGACGGTTCTCCCTTTTAAGTTCGGAACGGTTTTTGAAAAGGAAGCGAATGTAGAAAAACTGCTTAAAACGAACAATCTCGAGTTTAAAGCTGTGTTGGCGGGCTTGGATGGCAAAGAGGAATGGGGTCTCAAGATATATCGTAACAGTGAATTTTTTAAAGACGTTCTTTGTGCGGAAAACGAATTGATCAAAGAAAAAGACAGAGAGATAACCTCTGCCGGCAAGGGCAAAGCATATTTTTTGAAAAAGAAAAAGGATGAAATCATAAAAAATGTTATGGAAGAAAAAATTGATGAATACATGAAAGACTGTTTTGAAAGATTAAAAAGGACGGCTGTGGATAGTAGGCTTAATAAACTGCTCCCCAAAGAAGTGACAGAAAAAAAAGAAGATATGGTTTTAAACGTCGCGTTATTGATAAACAGCAAACGGATAAAAGAGTTTGAAAATATCCTGACGAGTCTTAAGGATAAATACGCGGATAAAGGGCTAATCTTCGATTGTACCGGGGTCTGGCCGCCTTATAATTTTTGTGGGACCCAATGAGAAAAGAGAAAGGCACAAATGGCTGATGCTATTACAAAATCAAAAGATGTAACACTTTTAAAGATCTTAGACGTAGCCCTGGATAAAGGTGTAATCGCCTCAGGAGATATTGTGATTTCTGTAGCTGATGTAGATCTTATATATATCGGGTTAAGGGTAATGCTTAGTTCAGTGGAAACTATGGAACGTTATCGAGGAGCGCCGATCTCAGGCGCCAATGAGGAGTCAGCTTAAAATGAATAGAACATCCGCGGGAATAATTGTTAAAGATCCGGACGAAGTAGAAGGCTCTGATGTTGAAAGAATTAACATCGACCCGAAGAATGTGGAAAAAGGTTTAGCGAAGTTGGTTCTTACGCTTATTGAGTTGATCAGAAAACTCTTGGAAAAACAGGCCATTAGAAGAATGGACGGCGGTTCGCTTTCGGGCGAGAAGATAGAAAGTATCGGTGAGGCCTTTATGCAAATAGATAATAAGATGAAAGAGTTGAAAGATATATTCGGAGTTAAGGACGAAGAGCTAAATATAAATTTAGGGCCTTTAGGGGATTTGATGTGAAAGGAGCAAGCATGAATGAAGAGCCTCCCAAAATATGTTGTCAGATATTTCAAAAACAAGAACCAATAATAAAAGATTTAACGCGCGAAATTAATAATACCAAAGTGATACACGAGAAAGTGAAATTGGCTGAAGAAATTCTAAAAGAAGTCGAAGTGCTTCTTTCCTGTCCGGATTACAGCAGTGAAAAATCCAATTGCATGGAGTGTCATGTCCTCGCGCGATTACGCGAAAAAGTAGCGAACCTGGTCATAAAGGCAAAAGAATTAACAGAGTAAGAAGGGGGAAGTTTTATGGGTGAAACAAAAATGATGCACGCGAATCAGGCCACTAATCTCGCGGATATTTTAGAGCGGGTATTGGATAAGGGAATTGTAATAGCAGGAGATATAAAAATCCAGCTTGCCGACATTGATCTACTTAACATTAAGATACGGCTTCTTGTTGCCTCCGTTGACAAAGCGATGGAGATGGGAATAAATTGGTGGCAGCAGGATCCATATTTATCGTCAAAAGCGAAGGAAAAAGAAACAACAGCGCTTGAAAAAAGGATGGAACGGCTGGAGCAAAAGATAAAAGTAAAATAAAAGGTTTAATTGAAATGCGAACACTAATTTATGTCCCGATCATTCATACAAACGCGGACCTCGGCTCTTTGGCGGAAGATATGACAAAACGAGCCATAGCTGATTTAGGAGAAGAGCTTTGGTGGAGACACAGAAAAACAGTTGATGTTTTTTGGAATGTTATTTCAAATTATTTCGATTCAATGAACATAGAAGATGTAAAAGTATATCAGGATGGAATGATGACCGAAGGTGAAGTGGCGCGGGCAATCGTTGATGAGGGAGTAAAGTCCGGAAGTAAAAATTATAAATTAGTGTCAAAACTTCTTTCTAAAGGCGCTATTTTGGTTAAAACCGAAGATTTCAATCTTGTTAAAAAGGAGCGGGACAAACTGCAAGCCTTGATACAAAAAAAGCCGATTATCAATAAATTATTCGCGTACGCGAGGTACACACTTACAAAAGACAGGCTTTTGAGAAAAAGGGATAAATTTATTGCAAAAAGCATAGATAAGACTTTATGTCATGGCGAGAAAGGTATTCTTTTTATTGGCGCCTACCACAACATTAAAAAGTGGCTTCCCAAGAGCATTCAAATTATTGAGGTAAAAGATGTAGAGAAGGTAAGAAAGTACCACAAATTGCTTCCATTTTACAAAAAAAACAGAGAGCGGTTTAAGTCCATAGAAACGTATCTTGTCTCAAATATCGCGGTGTAAATTCGCATAAAAGGAGATGAATAGGGTGAAAACTAAAATCATAATACGGACTTCAATATTAGCATGGGTAATTTGCGTCATGTATATGATCATAAAACGTAAGTTCTCCGGTTTGTTGGGCGGCATGTAGATTATGAGTTTAGGAAAGGGAAGTGCTTATGTTTAAAAGAAATAAATCAAAAGAGCAAGATAAAGTTATCGAGATCGATTCTGAAATGACAGGTGATCTTAAATTTAGCACCCCGGTTAATTTGAAGATAAACAGCAAGTTCAAAGGTACTTTGGAGACAAAAGGAACCTTAACTATCGGTGAAAAGGCGGAAATAAACGCTAAGACAATTCAAGGAGAAGACATAAACATATTTGGTAAAGTGACAGGAGATGTTATTAGCAGTACGCGGCTAAAACTCGCCGCGTCGGCGAGAGTGACAGGTAAAATCAAAACACCTGTTTTAATCGTTGACGAAGGAGCCTTAGTAGAGGGCATTTGCCAAGTACCATCCATAGATGAAAAGGTTGAAACAAAAAAAATCCCCAAAAGAAAAAGCAAAATGGTTTTTTAAATAGGGACAGACACCTATTTAAATTGACACTGCGCAGATAAATAGATACAATACGCCTATGCCAAGGATTGCAAGAGTCGTAGCTGTGGGGTATCCGCATCACATCACCCAAAGAGGAAACTATCGGCAGAATATATTCTCCGATGACGCTGATCGTAAAAAGTATATATCCTTCCTAAAAAAAGAAGCCGATAAATATCATTTAACGATATTAACATACAGTCTTATGTCGAACCACGTTCATTTTATAGCCGTTCCCGAAGAAGAAGATTCAATGGCAAATGTTTTTAAATATGCGCATATGAAATATTCACAGTATTACAATAAGGAAATGGAGACATCCGGTCATTTGTTCCAGGGACGATTTTTTTCATGTGTTATGGATGAAAGGCATACTATAGCCTGCGCGCGTTATATAGAACAAAACGCTGTGAGGGCGAAAATGGTGGAGAAGCCGGAATTATGGGAATGGTCAAGCGCGAAGACGCACTGTGGTGCGGACGAGCGTGATGAATTGGGAGTAAATAAATTTTTCGATTATATGGGATATGAGCAAAAAGAATGGAAAAAATTTATAAGCGTACAAGCTGATGCAAAGGAAGTAAACCGAATACGAGAAAATACAAGAAAAGGAAGACCGTTGGGAGCCGAGAATTTCGTAGAAAAGCTTGAAAAAAAACTTAATCGGTTCTTAAAATTAAAGCCGAGAGGGCGACAGCGGAAAATAAACGGTAAATAGGTGTCTGTCCCTATTTAAAAAATGGAGGTGGGCGGGGGATGGGGCTTCCGGGGGATTTTGAGTTTAGTGATGAATTTCGGGAGGCTTTTGAGCTTTTGGAGAATTCTCGCGAACATATATTGATTACAGGAAAAGCGGGAACAGGGAAGTCGACTTTATTGGAATATTTCAGGATGAACACCAAAAAGAATGTGGTGGTATTGGCTCCGACCGGGGTGGCGGCGATCAAGGTTCGGGGGCAAACTATCCATTCTTTTTTTAGGTTTCCGCCAAGATTGATTCTGGAAGAGCATATAAGACGTTTGAATAAGGGTGATCTAATGGAGAGGATAGATGCTGTCATTATTGATGAAGCGTCTATGGTAAGAGCGGATCTATTGGACGGGATAGATTATTCTCTCAGGTTGAATCGGGATGCATATAATGAGCCTTTCGGCGGGGCGAGGATACTCTTGTTCGGCGATCTTTTTCAATTGCCGCCGGTTGTTAATCAGGAATTTAAAGAGATACTTAAACAAAAATATAAAAGCCCATATTTTTTCAGCGCGAAAGTATTTGATGAAATTAGCCTGCGGGTAATCTCTCTTAACAAGATATACAGGCAAAAAGATGAGAAGTTTATAAATTTATTAAATAAGGTTAGAGAAAATAAGTGCAGTAAGGACGATCTTTCTGTTTTAAACGAAAGGGTGTCTTCGAAAATATCTGATGTTCCGGAAGGGGTTGTAACTCTGACGGCAACGAATAACGTGGCGAATACGCTTAACCGAAAACGTTTGGCGCAAATTCCGCGCGAAGAATTTGTGTATTCCGCGAGCGTGGAAGGTGAATTTAACGATAAGGAATACCCTGCTGAAAAAGATATTACGCTGAAAACAGGCGCCCAGGTGATCATGCTTAAAAATGACACTAAAAAACAATGGGTGAACGGGACAATCTGTGAAATAGTGGAGCTTTCCGATGGAGTAATCAGGGTGAGCATAGATCACACAATTTGTGACGTTCCCAAGACGACGTGGGAAAAGGTGCGCTATGCATACAATAAAAAAACCGGGCGTATTGAGGAAGAAGTTGTCGGAAGTTTCAAACAATACCCGATAAAACTGGCATGGGCGATAACTATACATAAGAGTCAAGGGCAGACGTTTGATGATGTTATGATAGATATAGGAGGAGGAGCTTTTGCTCATGGCCAGACATATGTCGCGTTAAGCCGGTGCCGGACTTTGGAAGGTATACATATAAAAAGACCTATCGCGCGAAGCGACATTATTTTTGATAACAAAATTTATGATTTTATGAGTAAGATAAACGATACAAATGAAGTCCAGGTTGTGGATTTTTCCGAGTGATGCTCATGGTACGCGAACTTAACGCGCCGGTTACTGAATTCCGCACTTTAGCCTGTATCAATTCAAAGAACAGGGCGAATATGAATAACATATCCGGATTTTGGAAGGCGAGAGGTCCCTGCCCGGCGGGGAGGCGGCATGATATAATATTTCACTAACGAGGGGGATATTCTTGTGAAAAAAATTCTTATTATTGAAGATGACAAAGATATTGTTGAGATGATCAAATACAATTTAAAAAAAGAAAAGTATACTGTTGCGTCGTCAATTACCGGCAAACAGGGGTTTTCTTCGGCAAAAAAAGACAGACCGGATATGATTCTTTTGGATTTGATGCTTCCCGATATCGACGGTTTTGAGGTTTGCAAACTTCTAAAAAATAATGAACTAACAGGTCGAATCCCGATTATTATGCTCACGGCAAAGTCGCGCGAAGCGGATAAAGTTGCCGGGCTGGAATTGGGGGCCGATGATTATTTAACGAAACCTTTCAGTCCGAGAGAATTGAGCGCGAGGATCAAGGCGGTTTTAAGAAGAGTTGATGCTCCAAAGTTATCTCGAAAAACGGCGCGGGGAATTCTATTAGTTGATAGCGTAAAACACAAGGTGTATGTCGAGGGCAAAGAGGTTTTGTTGACACATACCGAGTTTAAAATTTTAGAATTCATGATAGCGCGGCCCGGTGTAGTGATAAGCAGAAATAAACTTTTGGATAATATTTTCGGGTATGATTCTGAAATTTATGATAGAACGATAGACGCGCACATAAAATCCATCAGAAAAAAACTTCAAACGGCGCGCGACTATATTGAAACTGTTCGGGGTTCCGGATATAGACTTAAAGAGGGATAAATATGCGTATTAAAATAATATGGAAAATTTTGGGCGCGGAAATATTCCTGATATTAGTCGCGATATTTGTTTTAAGTTTTTCAGTTACCGCGCGTATCGAAAAATATTATGAAGAAAAAATATCCGGCAAATTAACGAGCAATTTACTGCTGGTAAGAAACATCATGAAAAAGGATCTGATTGAAAAGAAATATAACGTTATTCAGAGCAAAACCGAAGAACTTTCCGGATTATTGAACTTAAGGATCAGTGTTATAGACAAAAGCGGCAGGGTGGTATGCGATTCCGAAACAATCTCTGATTTGATGGAAAACCATGTAGATAGGGAAGAAATCGTTGCCGCGTACGAAAAAGGTATCGGGGAGAGTACTCGGTATAGTGAAACTCTTAAGTTTTACATGAAGTATATCGCTCTGCCTGTAATTGAAGACGGTCGAGAAGAAGGTGTTATTCGTGTGGCCGTTCCTCTTGTGGATATCCGGAAAGAGGTGGGATTTATTCGCCGAGTTTTCGCTTTAGGCGGTTTTATGGCGATCATAATAACTTTGGCCATAGGATATTTTATTTCCCGGAAAATAAGTTTACCCTTTCGCAATATGAATGATATGGCGCGAAGCATCGCGGAAGGGGATTTGACTAAAAGGGTGAAGATCAAAACAAACAACGAATTGGAAGAATTGGCGGATTCGTTCAATCTTATGGCTGATGAGCTGGAACACAAGATAGACAACTTAAAAAAGATGGATAAAATCAGAACAGATTTTGTCGCGAATGTGTCGCACGAATTAAAAACTCCGCTTACCTCAATACAAGGGTTTATTGAAACACTTGAAGACGGTGCGATTAACGACAAAAAAAACGCCAAAAAGTTTTTGGGAATAATAAGAAAACATACGGAGCGGCTTAATAATATTGTGAATGATCTGCTTACGCTTACAGAGATAGAGCATTCAGAAAAAAAGGCGGAGCAGACTAAATTTGACATAAGATATTTGCTGGATGAAGTTATTTCCGAATTCAACAATGTGCTTTCTTTGAAAAAACAGGTGTTGAACATAGATTATAAAGGGGACGATTTCTTTCTGAGAGGAGATAGGGAAAAAATCGCGCAAGTTTTAATAAATTTGATCGATAACGCTGTTAAGTATACCGGCACTCAAGGACAGATTAAAGTTTCTATTTTTGATGTAGGCTCGAATCTTGTCACTACAATCGAAGATAACGGCATAGGTATATCTAAAGAACATTTGGGTCGTGTTTTTGAAAGGTTTTACAGGGTAGATAAAGCGCGTTCCCGTGAAGCCGGCGGGACGGGGCTGGGTCTGGCGATAGTAAAACATATTATAAAACTTCAGAAAGGAGATATTCAAATAGCCAGCGAGGTCGGAAAAGGTACAAAAATTACAATGATATTTCCCAAATAAGGCTAAAAAAAAACGGATTATTCTTCATCAAATCTTCACATTTCCTTCATCATTTATTCACACGAAAAATATAAACTGCTTCTGAGTATCTAAAAGAAAACTCCTCAGGAGGAACCAAAATGTGTATAAGAGACCTAATTTTCAATTTACTTGGAGGGCTTGGGTTTTTCTTTTTCGGCATGCAGTTTATGTCGAAAGGATTGAAAAAAATAGCCGGCGAAAGAATAAAAAGCATTCTTCACATGGCGACCAGGATTTCTGTGGTAGGTGTTTTAGTGGGAGCCGGCGTAACGTGTTTGATCCAGTCTTCCAGCGCGACTACTGTTATGGTAGTAGGGTTTGTCAACGCGGGATTATTGGTTTTGAAACAGGCCATTAGTGTTATCATCGGCGCTAACATCGGGACGACGTTTACAGCATGGCTGGTTGCATCTATGGGGGTTTTTAAAATTACCAATTATGCTCTTCCGGCCATTGGTGTGGGATTCGGCATAATGCAGATAGGAAGAACCCGAAATATAAGGTTTTGGGGACAGGTACTTATGGGGTTCGGCATGCTTTTTATGGGACTTTCATTTCTAAAAGATGCTTTTGAGCCTTTAAAGCAAAACCCGCATATTGAGAATATGTTCGTTATTTTCAGCAATAATCCCCTGCTTGGGGTTTTGGTCGGAATTATTTTTACGGTACTCTTGCAAAGTTCAAGCGCTACTATCGCGATAGTACAGGTTTTAGCGTTTAACGGACTTATAACGTTTCCCGAGGCTATTCCGATATTGCTTGGCGACAATATCGGAACAACCATTACCGCGCAATTAGCCGCGATAGGCACCAATCTAAATGCCCGCCGCGCGGCTATGGCGCATACATTGTTTAACGTAATAGGTGTAGCGTATATGCTTTTCTTCGTATATACCGGCTGGTTTATTAAGGGAATTAACTTTATAATTCCGGGCGAATTAACCACACAAAACGTAATGTTTTATATCGCAGTTGCCCATAGTATGTTTAATGTGCTTAATGCCGTAGTGTTTTTACCTTTTATAGGATTTCTTGAAAAACTCAGCATTTGGATGGTTCCAAAGAGTAAAGATTCACTTGAGATGGGCGCTCAGTATTTAGAAAAACATTTATTAGATACCCCGCCGATAGCTATGCGGCAGGCTCGGATGGAGAGTGTGCGCATGCTGGATTTAGCGTGCGAAGGCGTTTCCGCCGCCGTAAAAGCTTTCTTTAGTAACGATATAAGCCCTTTGAGGACAGTTTCGAATTTAGAGCAAATTGTGGATGGGCTTCAGTCGGAAATAACCCAATACCTGGTTGAGCTTTCAGAACGCGAAATTCCGCCCGAAGAAGCGGAAGAACTTCCGGTGCTGATTCACAGTGTTAATGATATCGAAAGGATAGGGGACCATTCCGAAAATGTCGCTGAACTATGTGAAAGAAAAAAAGATGAAAAGCTTTCTTGTTCAGACGAAGCGAATAAAGAATTAGACGGTATGTGGAAAGAGCTCAGAGCAATGATGTCGGATACTAAAGATGCTCTAATGAATAATGATATTAAAAAAGCGGAGCGGGTTTTAACGCACGAAACAATTATAAATAATTTACAAAAAAAACTGAAGAAAAAACATGTTAATCGGCTGAATAAAGGCAAATGTAATTTGAGATCCGGATTCATTTTTATTGATTTGGTGGATAATTTTGAAAAGATAGGTGATCATCTAACAAATATCGCGCAGGGAGTAATGGGAGAAATGAAATGGCAGGGTCGGGGCGTTTCGCCCCTTTTAATGCCGTAGGGGCGCACCCGTGTGTGCGCCCTTATAATACGGATAAAGAAAAAATAAAAAAGAAAAGAGAAAAGGGCGGACACATGGGTCCGCCCCTACGAAGAGGTAGAAAGGGAAATTAAAGGGTGGAAACGGGAAATATGGAAAAGGGGAAAATGAAAAAAATAGCGCTAACAATTTTATTTATAGGCATAAACGCGGCAATCGCGATATCAGCTTTTGCTTTTGAAAACGGAGATTTACAGTTTTGGAATACGGAAAGTGTAGAAAAAAAGGTTAACGAAAAATTGAAACTGAAAGTTGAAGAAGAGTTAAGACTTGGCGGGGATATGATGGAGCGCTATTATCTGCACACGGACATCGGTGTTTCTTATAATGTGACAGAGGGGCTTGATTTTGGATTAAATTACCGGCAAGTAAGCGAAAAGAAAGACGGAGAATGGAAACAGGAAAACCGTCCCCATGGCAATATTACTTTTAAGGGGAAGTGTCAGGGAATAACAATATCGGATAGAAACAGATTTGAGTTGCGTTGTCCTGAAGACAAAGAGGATAAATGGAGGTATAGGAACAAATTTTCTCTTATGTTTCCCTGGAAATGGACAAAATTTGATATTCAGCCGTATTTGGCGGATGAAGTTTTTTTGGATTTTCATGGAGAGAGGCTTACCCGTAATCGTTTATATAGCGGGATAAACGCGGAATTGTTAAAATATCTCAAAACAGATATTTTTTATCTGTGGGAATTGAATAAAAAAGATAAAAATTGGACATACAATAATGTGATAGGCGTTAAAGCAAGCGTATCTTTTTGACGATAGAGTTTCGCAAAATACGAAGCAAAAAATCAAGGAAATATGTTTTTTTTGGTAGTTTTGGTAATATACAGAAAAGAATTGATTTAAACTTCAGGATTAGATATAGTTAAAAGTGTGTTTGGTAAGATAAACGCGTATTACTCGGGGGGAGAAATGGCAAAATTCATTAAAGAAGTATCAAAAAAAACCGGAATGGTTCCCGGCACTCTTGTGCATGTGGGAGAAAAAAGAGCGCATGATATAAAGTGTACGGTGTTTAGTTATAACGCTGATTCTTTTCAGGAAAAAGAAGAGAAAAACGCGGATGAATGTCTTTCTGTCAAAAAAGAGGCATCGGTCAACTGGTTCAATATAGATGGGGTTCATAATGTTGATGTTATTAAAAAAATCGGGGATAAATTTGAAATTCATCCGCTTGTTTTAGAAGACATAATGAATACCTCTCAGCGTCCCAAATTTGAGGATTTCGGTAAATATTTTTTCTTAGTTATTAAAATGCTCTACAAGGGAGGTAATACTTCCGAAATTTTAGCCGAACAAGTTAGTTTAATCGTCGGAGAAAATTTCGTTATTTCGTTTCAAGAGCGGACGGGTGATGTTTTTGAAACGATTAGGGAAAGAATAAGAACGGATAAGGGTCGCGTTAGGCAGAAAGGAGCGGATTACTTAGCTTACGCTCTTATGGACGCGATAGTCGATAACTATTTTTCAATTATTGAAGAGCTGGGTGAAAAAATAGAGAAAATAGAAGAAAACCTTCTGAAAAGGCCTTCCCCCAGAATACTACAGACGCTTCAAAATCTTAAAAGAGACGCCATTTTCCTTCGTAAAGCGATCTGGCCTTTACGTGAAACTATCAGCGCGCTAACGAGGGGTGAATCCCCTATAATTAAAAAAGCTACCGTGATATACCTAAGAGATGTGTACGATCACGCGATTCAGGTTATTGACGCGATAGAAGCTTTTCGTGATTTAATTTCAGGTCTGCTTGATATTTACCTTTCAAGCCTAAGCAATAAAATGAATGAAGTGATGAAAGTTCTGACGATTTTCGCCGCTATATTTATTCCGCTTACATTTGTTGCCGGGATTTATGGTATGAATTTTAAATATATGCCGGAATTGGAGTGGAAGTATGGGTATTTTATAGTTTTAGGCTTAATGTTTACAATAGGAATTTTGTTGCTGGCGGTATTTAAACGGAAAAAATGGTTTTGAGAGAAAAGTAAAAAGAGGAAACTGTATGGGAAAATATAAACAAATTCCGCACATGGAAGATGTTGCCGCCTTAATTCATGGTTATACTGAGCCTGAACTTTTTGAGAACGCGGCATACGCGATGTTTGATCTAATGGCGGATCTTAAAGGATTGACGGGCACAAACGCGGAGCGAATAGAAGTGGAAGCCTCCGACACGGAAAGCCTTCTGATGGCGTGGCTTAATAAAGTTTTATGCGCGGCAAATGAAAAAAGTGTGCTGTTTTTTGAATTTAAAGTGCTGAGTTTAGATAAAAATAAACTCCTCGCGGAAGCGAAAGGCCAGAAAATAGAGGATGACGACAGGATAAAATTAGGAATAAAAGCCGCGGATTGTTATGATATGAAAATAAAAAAAACAATCATTGGATATGAAGCCGCGGTAGTGTTTGATATATAAATTTTACCACCAACCTACGAGGTTGATGTTTTGGGAGAGGGAAGGAGTGTTCTCGATTACAGCAGGAGTAGTGTTTTTTCTTTGTTAATACTGTGGATAAGTTGGTAACTCTGCCTCTTGACACTACTATGCTTCCGGTAAAATCATCAAGATATATTCTACCGAAGAATAACATTTTTTCATGGTAGAAAAGGAGATGGTAAACTATTCGGTTGATACCGAATTGGATGATATCTTGATATTTGGGGAAACGCGATTTTTTTGAATTATTACGATGAGGAAAGGGCATTGATCGGGAAACTAAAACGTGTAGAGGCGTTGTTTGCCGGAACCAACTTTGAAGGCGAAAAGATAGCGGCAAAAAACGCGTTAGACCGGATCCGGATTCGTTTGCGAAAGATACGTAAAATTGATCCTCCTGTTGAATTTAAATTCAGCTTTGGAGATATGTGGTCGCGGCGGCTTTTTGTTTCATTATGCCGACGGTATGGGTTTGAGGCATACCGTTACAGCGGCCAAAAACATACAACGATTATGGCGCTGGTTTCGAAAAGTTTTGTTGACGAGATACTTTGGCCGGAATTTCAAGAATTAAATGAAACATTGAGGATGTATATCGATGACATTACTAATCGTGTAATAAGGGAGACAATTTATAGCGGCAGTTCCGAGGTGGAAGTGCGGCGGGAGAAAAAGTTTATTTCGGGAGGTAACTGATCAAAAACAACTTACATAAATATTTCGGATTTCGTGACTTTTTGAAAGGGCAGAAAGAAGTGATGGAACTGCTTCTTGCCGGACAGTCCGCCCTTGCTATATTTCCTACCGGAGGCGGTAAGTCCTTGTGTTATCAATTGCCCGCGCTTCTTCTGCCCGGGATAACTTTAGTGGTTTCCCCTCTGCTTTCTTTAATGAAAGATCAACTTGATTTTTTGTCGCGAAAAAATATCCCCGCCGCGAAACTGGATTCAACGATGGATAGGAAAGAATATAATGATGTTCTCGTGAAGGCGAGAGAGGGATCTTTGAAAATACTCATGATATCCGTTGAGCGGTTTAAGAATGAACGTTTTAGGATTCAGCTTAAAGGGATGAAAATATCACTGCTTGTTGTTGATGAGGCGCATTGTATTTCGGAGTGGGGACACAATTTTCGTCCGGAATATTTGAAGATTCCTTTTTACAAAGAAGAGTTCGGGATCAGCCAGACACTTCTTTTAACAGCGACGGCAGTACCGCGTGTTCGGGATGATATATGCGCGAAATTTAATGTTCCCGGACGGAATGTGGTTATGACGGGTTTTTATCGTAAGAATCTTTTTCTCCGGGTTTCACCCGTTAGTGAAAATGAAAAAGACTCCGTGCTGTTAAGCAGAATCAAGAAAAATGCTGATGTCTCCACGATAATTTATGTGACGCTACAAAAAACCGCTGAAAAAGTTGCTGAAATGTTGAATTCTAACGGTGTCAGGGCTATGCCTTATCATGCCGGATTGCAAAATTCGGAAAGGGAAGAAATTCAGAATAAGTTTATGGAGGGGAAAGTTCCGGTTGTCGCGGCGACGATAGCTTTTGGAATGGGTATTGACAAAAAAGACATCAGGAGAGTTGTCCATTATGACCTTCCGAAATCAATAGAGGGCTACAGCCAGGAAATAGGGAGATCCGGCAGAGACGGGGAACCCTCATTCTGCGAAGTTTTGGCGAATAGGGACAATATTCAGGTTTTAGAAAATTTTATTTATGGGGATACCCCCGCAAAAACGGCAATCCGGAAACTTTTGAAGATAATAAAATCAAAGCAATCCGAAAAACTGGAAATAAAAATGTATTCGTTATCTTTTGAAACAGATATCAGGATATTGCCGTTGAAAACACTGTTTGTATATTTAGAAATGAAGGGAATCCTCAGGCCGAAATACATATATTTCGAGAAATACACTTTCAAATTTATCGATGACCCGCGAAACATAATTAACAGGTTTGACGGGGACAGAAAGAAGTTTGTTCAGACAATTTTCAAATATTCCACCACCGCGAAAACCTGGACGATGGTTGATATGGAATCGGTTATGGCAGAATATGGTCCGCCGAGGGAACGTGTTATAAAAGCGTTGGAATATTTTGAAGAAAAGGGATGGCTCGAATTGCGCGCGGCGCAATCAGTTGAAGTGTACGATATTGTCAACAGTGATTTTAATGTTGACGCGGTAAGTGAAGATCTTTTTATCTTGGTCAAAGAAAAAGAGAAAAGTGAGATAAAGCGGATTCATGATATGATTGATTTTTTTGAAAGCGGCTCATGTCTAAACAGCAGGCTTTCAATGCATTTTGGTGAAGATATCCAAAAGGTATGCGGGCATTGTTCTGTGTGTGAAGAAGGCCCGGCTAGTGTTGCGGCGACTATACGGCTACGGCCTTTATTCGAATATGAGTTCAAAGAGATCACTAAAAATGTCTTCGATTGCGCAAAAAATTCCAACTTATCCGACGCAACAATAACAAGATTTTTGTGTGGAGTGAATTCACCGGTATTAACGAAATTGCGTGCGAAGAAACTACCCGAATTTGGTGTGCTAGGCAAATATCCATACAAAGAAGTGGAAGCATGGGTTCTGAACCATACGGGATAGCCAAATCTCCCTAACCCCCTTTTTCAAAGGGGGGACTTGTTTTCGGGTTGCTCCTTCCGGATATATAAGCTTCATATTATTGATCCCAAAGAGTTTTTGGCATATTCCTGATTAATTCATCTACCATGGATGTGTATGTTTTTTTTTCTTCACGAGTGGTGAGCTGTTGATCTTCCAATAGCATTGTATGTGTTGTTTTTGATGTTTTTTGTTTCGCCGCATTTTCAGCTTGTTTCCTAATGGTATCTTTCAGGCTTATACGCGGGATTAAACCATATACAAATACGCAATCTAATGCTTGAGCGGTGTGTCGCATGGTTTTAATTGTTACAGCGCCGGTGATTTCGCTATGCTCCAGATCAATGATCCTGCCGCGGCTTTTTATTTTTAGACGTTGAGCAAATTGTCTACAATTCATATTCAGAGCATCTCTAATGGCGCGAATCCATCCTTTTTGAGGGATGCCAATATCTTTTAATAGTTTATATTTTTGCAATTTACTATCCAACTGTTCTATGATCAATGCTCTATTCTGTATTTTCATGGTCAAACTCCTTAATTTTGTTCGCTATTGAGCGAACATGCCAACCGTAACGTTCTTCTATAACGGAACATTGACTATTTGATTGTTCAGCAATAGACGAACAATATATATAAATATACACGATTAAAGCAACTTTGTCAAGTTCTGCAAAATAAAATAAAAAGGTGTGTTTTGGTAAGATAAGTATACGCGGCGGCAATGTCTTCATATAACCCCGCCTCTCGCGGCGTGCCGGAATTATTCCCGTAACCGCGATAATCAAAAGCGAATGCATTCAGTCCCATATTATGAAACATTATTTTTTATTGAAAAGTTGCATAAAGGGTATGGACGTGCTATAAATAATACGATTAATGATAACAGAAAAGATTTTTAGAAAGGAAAAAGCAGATGCTTGACCCGAAATTCATAAGAGAAAACGCTGATCTTGTTAAAAAGGGACTTAAGGATCGATCCGATAAACCCGAACTTGTAGATAAATTTCTGAAAGCTGATAGCGCCAGAAGAGATCTACTTCAAGAAGTCGAAGCTTTGAAACGTAAAAAAAACGAAGCTTCAAAGAAGATCGGGGAAATGATAAAACAAAAAAAAGATTCAAAAGTCGCGAAAGAAGATGTCGGTAAAATTTCTGAAAAAATAAGCGAATTAGATAAAAAGCTTGGCGAAGCGTCAGCGGAATACAGCCGAATTCTTGATATGATCCCGAATATGCCGCATGAAAGCGTGCCTCGCGGCAAAAGTGAAAAAGATAATCGGCATGTGAGAGAATGGGGGAGTATTGCTGAGGCAAAGTTTAGTCTTCGCGATCACATCGAACTTGGAAAGATAAACGGGATTTTTGATTTTGAACGCGCGGCAAAAATAACAGGATCAGGGTTTCCGCTTTTTGTCGCCGCCGGCGCGAAGCTTGAAAGGGCGCTTATAAATTTCATGATAGACGTGCATGTGAAAGAACACGGGTATAAAGAGATCTTACCGCCGGTTTTAGTGAACCGCAAAAGCATGAGAGGTACGGGACAAATTCCAAAACTTGAGGAAGATATGTACAATATAAAGGAAGACGACCTTTTTCTTATACCGACGGCGGAAGTTCCCGTTACCAATTTTCATGCCGATGAAGTGCTGGAAGAAGAAACTCTTCCGATCTATTATACGGCATATACCATGTGTTTCAGGCGTGAGGCCGGGTCTTACGGTAAAGATACACGCGGCTTGATACGTGTCCATCAATTCGATAAAGTTGAAATGGTTAAATTTACTCATCCCGACGAATCAATGAAAGAATTAGAATCTTTACTTGAGAACGCGGAAGATATATTAAGGAAATTGGCTCTTCCATACCGCGTGCTTGAACTCTGTACCAGTGATATCAGTTTTGCCGCGCATAAATGCTATGATATAGAGTTATGGGCTCCCGGAAGCAAAAGATGGCTTGAAGTATCCAGCTGTTCGCTGTTCGCGGACTTTCAGGCGCGGCGCGCGAATATAAAATATCAGCCGAAAAATAAAAGCGAGAGGCCGAAATATGTCCACACCTTAAACGCTTCGGGCGTGGCGCTTCCAAGACTTGTAGTCGCGCTTCTTGAAACGTATCAAACAAAAGACGGCTCAATAATAATTCCCGAAGCCTTAAGACCATATTTCGGATCCGATAAAATTTAAATAGGGACGTCTCCCATTTAATTAAACGACTAAATAGGAACGTCACCTCTTAAATTAAATGGGAGACGTCCCTATTTAAATGGTGTTTTGGGAGATGAAAGTATAGACGAATAAAAATATGTTTTCACGATTTTTAAAAACGATATTAGGTATTCTTCTTTTGCCCGTTGCCGTCGGCGCGGCAAAATCTTTTTATGGGGCTATCGCGGATATAGGATTTGACAGTAACCTGTTTCATTTGTTTGAAAGAGGAGTTCTTGTATACCTTGTTTTTCATATATTTATCGCGAAACCTGTTTATTTATATGTTCTTGGACATGAACTGACGCATGTGGCGGCAACATGGATCTCAGGAGGAAGCGTTGTTTCTTTTAATGTAACTCCGAGAGGTGGAAGCGTAGTTACATCCAAGACCAATTTTTTTATAGAACTCAGCCCGTATTTTGTGCCGATTTACACGCTTCTTTTGGGCCCGATTTTTTGGGCGCTAAAAACAATGGGCAAAGAGCCGCCTTTTATGTCCGCTGTTTTTGTTTTCTTGATAGGTGTTACCTTGGCGTTTCATTTTGTTATGACTTCCGAAGCTTTAAGATTGCGGCAGTCCGACGTTGGAAAATCGGGAATTATTTTTTCGTTAGTCCTTATTTTTATAGGCAACCTCATAGTGGTAATGGCAGTTTTCTGCCCGTTTTTCTCAAACCTCTCATTCATAGCATTCATAAAATCCGCCGCGGCAGATTCTTTCAGCATTTATAACGGTATATACACAAAAATATTAGAATTTGTAAATACCCCCAAAGTTTGATAAAATGACGGTTGTTGATAAGAATACAACCCGGAGAAATGCCAGAGCGGTTTTCCGTTTCCGGCGAAAAAAAACATAAATAAGCATGTTTAGAGATAGAAAAAAGTAAAGCGGAGGAATGGCAGAGCGGTTTAATGCGGCGGTCTTGAAAACCGTTGACCAGTAATGGTCCGTGGGTTCAAATCCTACTTCCTCCGCCATTGCAACCAATTCGTACCTTTGTGCCTCTCCTCCAAAAGCGCAAGGGTGCGAATTTTTGTATGTGCCACATAATAAGGTTTAAAAGAAAATGGGGACTGTACCAAGCGCGGAGCGAGCGCGTGGACTGGGTTTTCCACATAGCCTTAATATCACTTGAAATTAAATAGGTGTCTGTTCCGGTTATTCCCTACAAGGGCATAAGAAGTGAAAGAAATAGAACCGTCCCAATTTTTACTAATAAATTAAATAGGTGTCTGGGCAGATTAAAATTCAAATGGAGGATACGTAGATGAAAAAAGAGATCATAGTGCAACTCAACAAAACATTTGAAGAATCGGCTTATACTCAAAACGGTGTTGAATACTGGATGGCAAGAGATTTGCAGAAACTTTTGGATTATTCCGAGTGGCGTAATTTTCTGCAGGTCATCGAAAAAGCGAAAACAGCCTGTTTGAATTCTATGCAGAATATTTTTGATCATTTTGTTGACGTCAACAAAACGATTCCGATGCCAAAAGGGGCTTCAAAAGATATAGAAGACTTCATGTTAACCCGTTACGCTTGTTATCTCATCGCTCAAAATGGCGACCCCAGGAAAGAACAGATTGCCTTTGCCCAAAGCTATTTTGCTATTCAAACGCGCAAACAGGAATTATTAGAAGAACGTGTTGTGTTGGTGGAACGGTTGAGGGCACGGGAAAAACTGGCTGATACGGAAATAGAACTATCCGGAATTGTTTATGAACGCGGTGTCGATGGCAAAGGTTTCGCGCGTCTACGCAGTAAAGGCGACCAGGCGCTTTTCGGGGGTTACACTACTCTTGAGATGAAAAAAAAACTGGCTATGCCTGAAAACCGTTCGCTATCCGATTTTTTGCCGACCATTACCATCAAAGCCAAAGACCTGGCCGCTGAAATCACCGGTTTCAATACAAAAAAGAACAATCTGCGAAGTGAACCGGCAATTACCGGTGAACATGTTAAAAACAACAAAGATGTACGAGACTTGCTTGGGAAAAGCGGTATTAAACCCGAAGCGTTACCGCCGGAAGAAGATATTAAAAAGCTACAAAGGCGGATTAACTCGGAAGGCAAAAGAATCGCAAAAGATGTAAAAACGATCAAAGGCAACGCTAAAAAACGTTAGAAATAGGCGAATATTTAAAAAGGATGGCAAAAGGCCTTTGGCGCAATTCGAATTTGAGGAAATCCGGGACACAATACTTAATTATCTCTGAAATAGGGGTTGTGGGTCCCCAGAATCCCATAATAAGTTAAATAAGTGTCTGTCCCTATTAAAACTAAAGGATACAAACTTTATTTGCCGAGTAAGGGCGAACTTAAGAAAAAATTGCTTGAATGGACAAAAAATGCGGATTTTTCCCGCAAACAGGCAGAACTATAAAAAATGAAATAAGCGATATTCACTGGCATGTTGTTTTAATGGAGTTTTTGGGGAAGCAATTATATGGAATTATTTGCAGTTATAGCTAAAATACGCTATAACTATCTATAACGTAGTATAAGTTGCTATAAAATAGGAGGGATTATGGGGATACAAAAAATTCATCATGAACATTCAAATGTTTTTGGGTTTGAAATTACGGGGAAACTTACTGCTAAAGAAATTGAAGAATTTCTTCCGGAATTGGAAAAGGCGGTTGAAGACGCGAATAAAAAACTTAGGCTTTTAGTTGATTCCACTAAAATGACGGGCGCGAATATTAAATCGGAATGGGAAATCTTTCAATTTTTGAAAAAACACATGAAGGATATCCAGCTTATCGCGATTGTCGGCGCGCATTCATGGACAAAAGTTATGAATGAAATTCTTATTGAATCGGTTTTTGGCGAATCCCCAGCATTGTATTTTAAATCGGAAGAAATTGAGGAGGCATGGAAGTGGTTAACTACCGCGGTCTCTCCAAAGCATGTACGTGTGCAGAGATATGTTGACAGTGATAAAGGGCTCTTCACGAAATATAGCTCGCCGGATTATATTTAATTCCGATAAGATCAGCAAATTATCAAAGCGAACTCCTTCAAATTCCTGACTTTCTAAGAGTGAGAGAATCCTTTGAGAGGCATTTTTTTTGATAACCAATAGCTACTCGCCAGCCCTGCCTGTTCTCCTTTTTCGAAAGTGGAAAAATTAGATTAAAAATTCATTTCATAGCGCACTGGAAGACTCTCCCTATTTCTTTATTTTTGTTCTACTAATAATAGGGAGACGTCCCTATTTTGTAAGGTTCAAAAAAGGTATATTTTGATTGTTTTTTGGTCTAATTTGTGTTATAAATGTTGGCTGGGAAAAGGGACGTAAGTCGAAGGGGATGAAGGTTAGCATAACAAAAGCTTTATATCTTGATGACGGTATCAAAGAATGCGGGTAGAGTGTAAAAAAAGGAATAAATCAGAAATAATGAGAAAAATAATTGCAATAACAATAGTTTTAGTGTTTTTAACGAGTAATACGGGTTTTGCTTTGGCGCCATGGATGGCTTCGCAAGACCCTTTGGTTAAAAGCGAGATTAGGGCGGTTTTGGACAAATCTCAGGTCGTTATGGCTACGTCAATGAATCAGAGCCTTTTATTGCTGCTATATGGAAGTGAAGCAATTTTGCATAAGAGCGGTAAGTATCTCGTCTCCAAAGAAGTATACAACAATCCGCTAAGACTCGTTAGGTCAATTATTCACGAAGATATTGAAGCGATGATGCAGATCATGCAAAACGGAAAAAGAGAATGGGGCGGAATTAGCGGGAATAGATATAGGTACAATGGGATCAAGGAACTGATCTTTGGTAACGAGAAAGTGTTACAGAGGTATTATGACCTTTGTCATAAAGGAAAAAAGCCTGCTCGTTTATCCGATGAACTTATTCTGAACGATATTATCGCCAAAGCATTAGAAATAATGTTTATGGCGGAAAATGGTTTTGTTGTACAGGAAGATTACAAAAAACAGGATGAGCAAATAAAAGAAGCACGTTTTTATCTTACGGTTCAGCCGATATTAAAAAACGAAAGCAATAGGCGCAATTTTTTTAACACCGGATTATTTATTTCTCCCGAAGATTCAAAGGAAAGAAGGCGGTTGATAACTGCCGCGATTGATAATAAGTTTGAATTTATCCAAGTCGCGAATTTTGTTACTGGACCGGTTTCGCCGGAAGTTTATGTAGAGAATTTAAAACGATTTCGAATTTATGATGAATTTACTTCAATTGTGAAAGAGGAAGCTGTTTTTATGTTGAACGGAGAGCAAAAGGTTAAAGACTCAAAGAGATTAACTGAACGGCTGTTAGATCTTATCTTTAGAATGCTTATGGCAACTAATGACTCGTTTAAAAATGCAAAAGAGAGATACAATCTTACTTTTTGTGTGATGGAAAATATTGGGACAAAAGACGATGTTTTTAGAAGCCATAGAGGAGAAACGAAAATTATATTTAATGAAAGTACCAGAGAGATTAAATCGGCGAATACATACATTAATATGTCACTGGGATCTTTTGTAGAGCAGATATTAACAATTTTTCATGAGTTAGCAGAGATAGAAGTCATAGAAATATTGCTAAAAAAATATCCCAAGTTAACCCCAAGGGAATTAAAAGTTTTGCAGGAGAGTGGTTATACCGATTGGTTAACGCTTGATAAAGATCAAAAATACGCGTTTTATCATGGTGACTATTGCATCGAAGCGCAAAAGAATCTGCATGGATCTATTGGCTCATGCTATCTGGAAGAAATGAAACGGCATCAGCGGCAAATAAGGGAAATATTTGGAAGAATAATCGGAACATGTCCGGACGATTTAGAAATTATATTTGGGGAAGAACAATTAATGACGCGTACGGACAAAAAACAATTCGATTTTGGTGATTGTGAAATAGAAGAAACAATGCAAGGTTTCAATAATGAAGAGCGAAATAGTTTTAGGAATCAATGTTTGTTGTTCGCGGATAGTGTCGCGAAAATAACAAAACAACAGTTTCGAAAGATAAAAATAACAATGGTTGAAGAAAAAGGGGCAAGTTTAGAAATATTTGGCAACAAATCACAGGAAGGGTTGGAAAAAATAGCTCTTCCCGGAAGATTCTTGTACAGTCCGGAGATATTGAGAAATGTTCACTTATTGGTAAAGGAAGGATTCAATGTAATTGATCTAAGCGATCCGTCAAAATATTACAGCCGGTTTTTTATTAATAAAATACTAACGGAAGAAAAAGCGCTGATGTTTCTGAACGGCGCGATATCGTTTAACAGCAGTAGGGATTTTTCGAAAACGAGAAGAAGTTTATTAACGTTAAAAATAATCCCCAATTCCAAAGTTCCAGAAGGGAGAGTAGAGATTTATGAGCCGACTTTTGTGATGGAAAATGAAGATGGACAAAAAGAAGCGGCAATTTTTCATGGAGGATGGGTGGCTCCCGGGATAAAAGAAGATAATACCGGAAATGACGTATTAAAGGAATTGTTAGAAATATATGAAGCCAATATTTTTATGGAATTTCCTGACAGGGTAAGAACGCTTAATGAGGAAGATATTTCCAGTGTTTTAGGCGGAGTGAAGAATAAAGATCCGAAGTTTCGTATGATAGCGCTTGAAGTTTTAACGAGATTAGATAAGCCCAAATATCTGGAGATTATTTTAGGAGCGTTAGAAGATCCCGTTGCCGAAATCCAATACAAAGCGGCGATTTACATGTCTGAAATAAGACCGTCTATAGGATTAGCACCGTTTTTGATGGGAGAAATAGTAACAACGCTATCTCCTTTTGACGAAAACGAGATGTGGAAAGGGTTCTATTGCCTGAAAGCTTTGGATAAAATTGATAGCGGGATTTCAATACCGGAAGAGTGGATCGCGATACTTAACGCGGTTGAAGATGAAAGAGCAAAGCTTAATTTTGTCAAGATTGTAATACTAAAGTGGTCAGAAGAGGACCAAAAACCCGCCGGCAATGCGTTCAGAAAAAAATATCTTCCGGCGTCAGGGATACAAAGGACGATATGCGATGTAATAGACCATCATAATGAAAGAAAAAATGGCTTCTTACATGCCATGTTTGGCAGATTAAATATGGGTAAACGGGACAAACAGACGGTTGTTGGAGACGTTTTAGAATGGGCTGATACTTCTCAAAAATCGATACAGGATAATAGTAAGAATTCAGGTGAAGATGTAAATATACCTGAGGCGATAGGATGTTCTTTAGAAGAAATGAGAAAAAAAGATTGGAGAGAAATTAAAGCGATCTTGGAAAAAAGGCATAAAGAAGAAAAGGTAATAAAAGTGAGGAATGTGATAGCGAGGATATATAATATGCTGCTTCTTGAAAAAGCGACGGGGTTGATAAAAAGGGGGATCAAAAAGGATTCAGATATGTCTCAATGTTCTGTCGGAGAAATAGAAGCGTTGATCGAGGATTTGAAAGAAGAGGCCGATTCTGTTGAAAACAATATGGATACAGGGCGATGGAGCTTAAATACAGGGCTAATGAAAGAAGACCCTCCGAGATCTAGAAAAGAAGCATTATACGGCATGATGGGTCAAGAACAGGCAGATAAGATTATCAAAGAATTTGAAAAAGCTGAAAGATACAAACAAATGGCAGATCTAATATCCGTTCTGTTAATGAGAGTAAATCCGTTCAGAGGTAATTTCGAACTGACAGATAATGGAAGTGAAAAGTTTAAAAAGTTGATGAAAGAAAAAACTATAAATAAATCCTTACCGCCGGGTTCGCCCGCCGAGGCATTACGCGTTAGTTTTGGAAACTTTAAATTCGAAGAGTTCAGTAAAGAATCTTTATACGCGCTTAGAACATCGCACAAGCCGAGTACGGTGGATATAGAAGTTCGGATGTTAAAGGAAATCGGTATTTTATTGCCGGTAAAAGGTAAGCCTAAGCATTACAGAATAAACCCTGCCATGAGTGGCTCTACCCGCGAAGAAACCGAAAAAAATCTTGAAGCTATTTACAATATCAAACTAAAAACCAGTCTGAAAGGAAAGGAATGTCCGTTAGACAGATATTCCATACCGGAAGAAAAAATACCCGCGGTGAAAGAAAGAGTAAAACTTGAAATACTGCACAGAAATCTTGAAACAGCTGTGGAAAAACAAACAAAGGATGACTACGTAATAAAAATGTGGAGCGGATACGCGGTTTCGCGGGAACAAAAAGAAATTTTGCAGAAAATACGTACGCATTTATCAAACAAGGGTTATAAAATAGATTTTGGAAACATAACGGACGAAAAAAAATCGGTAAAAGAACTTGTGGATTTCGCGTTAACCTCGGATGGAAATAATGATAACACAGTTATTGTTCTGCCGTTCAAAGAACAATATGTTCAAGAAAATTTATCAAAACTTAAGAACGCTCATGTTATATTCATTGATTACGACAGAAGAAAAATAAGTCACGAAAGATTTTTTCATATAGGAGGCATAATCGCGGCAAGTGTCGCCTACTTAGCCAATAATGATTTAGCGTTTAAAAATATATGTAATATTCTTACGAATAACACTGCCGATATCGATGTTACAATAGAGCAACTAAAGAAAGATCCCACCCTGTTAACTCTTCTTCTCGATCCGGTTCTCATAAAGGATCCGAATGATTTGAAAAATCTCAATGAAAGAATGGAAAAACTTCTTATGTCGGTATAATGGGTGAACTCCTTGTAACCCATTTAAACAAAACAAGGTACAGTTAAATCAACATTCATGCACATTTCCAGCCTTATGGACTATTTTGAGGTTGTCGCGAAATGTCCAAAAATGTCATTCGCGCGAACAGACTGTGTCAAAAGTGGAATTTTGCGGTTTCTTTAAAAAATTTACTCCACTTTTATATTATAGATCCCCGCATTCGCGAGGATGACGGCTCTGTCGAGATCCCCGCATTCGCGAGGATGACAATTTTTTTTAGGTGTTCTTGTGGAGATACCCTCCACTTTGAAAAAAGTCTCCGACTTTTGACACAGTCTGTTCGTGAAGAGGACAGATATGGACCATTTTACGGAAGCCCCTATTTATCTATAACATGTTTAAAATAAATGAGTTGCAAGGAGTGCCCCCATTTTACCCTTTTTACTTCTTCCTTGACATTCTGACCATATATGATATAATTTAGTCAGTAAGGTGACTGTATTTATATAAAAGTGGAGGTTTTATGTATGTTCCTCAAATGCAATTGAAAAATATTAAGAAGTATATGGTTCCACAGAAGGTGTTTATTGTTTATGGGCCAAGGAGATGCGGGAAGACAACGCTTTTAGAGCATATGTTGGAAGGGGTTAAAGAAGAATATTTGTTTGTGAGCGGTGAAGATATAACTGTTCAGAGTTATTTGAGCAGTCAATCAATTGAAAAGCTAAAAAGTTTTATAGGAAAGCGTAAATTGTTGGTGATTGATGAAGCGCAAAAAATAAAAAATATTGGATTAAATCTTAAACTGATAGTTGATCATATTGATGGAATCAAAGTTGTTGCCAGCGGATCTTCTTCTTTTGATTTGGCGAAACAAATTGGAGAGCCTCTCACCGGCAGAAAGTTTACCATAAAAATGTTTCCGCTTTCACAAATGGAATTAAACGGCATTCAAACGCGGGCTGAAACAGACGCGTTTTTAGAACAGCGTTTAATATACGGCGCGTATCCCGAAATTGTTTTGAATAAGGATGATTCGCAGAAGGTTTTGTACTTAAGAGAAATAGTAAACTCTTATCTCTACAAGGATATTTTGGAACTTGATGGAGTAAGGCATTCAGATAAGATAGTAAGATTGCTACAGTTGTTGGCTTTTCAAGTAGGTAAGGAAGTGTCCTTTAACGAATTGGGAACTCAGTTGGGAATGAGCAAAAATACGGTAGAGCGATATCTTGATCTTTTAACAAAGGCTTTTGTTATTTTTAAGCTAAGCGGATTTAGCCGAAACCTTCGAAAAGAAATAACAAAAAATTCAAAATATTATTTTTATGATGTGGGAATAAGAAACGCGTTAATCAATAATTTTAATCCAATGTCCATACGGGATGATGTGGGAATGTTGTGGGAGAATTACATAATTGTTGAGAAGATAAAAAAACAAGAATACCTGTCTATCCCCTCGAATAATTATTTTTGGCGAACTTATGATCGCAAAGAAATTGATTTTATTGAAGAATATGGCGGTCGATTATTTGGATATGAGATAAAATGGCAAAAGAAGAAAGAAAAAATTCCAAAAGAATGGTTTGAAGTATATAAAAACGCGGAAGGTGCCGTGATTACGAAGGATAACTATTTAGATTTTATTACATAATTCAAATGAATTGGAAGGCGTTGATGTGACGGGAGATTATTCTGATATTTTCGTCCGGGGTGTGGTGAAAAACATTGTTTCAGGATTTAACCATCCGAAAAATTTTTCCGCGAAAGGGTTTTCTACGTCCGATGTGATCCGGGTGAATGAAGATACGAATTTGGAAATTGTGAAATTTTTGATGGGGTGAAAGAAGAGATCTTAACACAAAATCCCCCCAACCCCCTTTTTCTAAGGGGGAGAGAAAATCAATAAGGAGTTGTTGTCGCTAATTAATTTCTTCGATGATATCAAAGTTTTTTTGGAAATTCGGGTCGGAGGTTAATTGGGGGAGTTTGAAGTGGCTGTCGTGGGCGCCTTCTTTTATTTTTTTTGTTCTGAATTTTTCAAAACTTCCTCGAGAAAGCACTTTTAAAACGGGATGAGCCAATTCCTGCGCCGTTCTATTGAAATCATATTCTTCACTTAACGCGCGGAGTTCTTCTTCGATGGCGAGTAAGAGTTCTTTTTTCTTTGCCGCGGGCGCTTCCCCGATAAATTCCACTAAAAACACGTATCGCGCGGAATGAGCAAATTCTACGCACGCGGTAAAAAGTTCCAGTGACAAGCCCGTGCGCTCGGTTGCTTTATTTACCGCTTTAACTACCTGTGATTCGTAGAGTTTTTCACCCGTCGCGGAAGTAACGTTGATCCCTTTTTGTACAAATTCAATTATTGGGGTTTTGTTGAAAAAACCTGTAACCCGAATCATATCGTCAATATTATATCGGCAGAATCCGCCCGGGGTTGTCAGAACTATGAAATATTCCTGTCCCGATTTTAATTGATCGCATAAAAGAAGTCTTTTTTCTTTTTTATCGGAATCTTCCCGCGGGATAAATTCATAGAAATTAGTTGTGATCGCGAGGACGCCTTCGGCGTCTTTGTCTTTTATCGGAATGGAACTACGCATTTCGCTGGAAAAATAGCCGAAATCTCTGATCGCGGTATCGCCGAAATATTTTGGAAGTTTTTTCAAATATAATCCCATTGAACCGCGTTTCCAGCATTCTATTACCTGAAGCCGGGGCCAAAAATATTTCGGCAGAAGCGAACCTTTTTCTTTTATGATTTTTTCCAGCGCGTCCGCTCTTTTCGGATTAGGACGTAAGGATCTCTCTAAAATCTTTCTAATATGTGAGGATAAATTCAAGTTCTGTTTGATGGTTCCTTTCCGGATATCTTTGATAACATCATCCCGCACTTTTTCTATAAGCCGGCATAGGAGAATTATTGTGCTGGGGGTCATGGTGGCGATAATAGTTATGTCGTGCTCCATAGATACGCGTAGTATCGTGTAATAGCGCGTGTTGTAATCTTCAATTTCGAAAACTTCATAGGGGAGAGAATAAGCGCCTTTTATTGCCGTCGGAAGATTTTTGTACGCGTGTCCGCTTTCCGCGCCATAGGGTATGCCGGAAGCGGTATATCCGACAACTTCCGGGCTTACTATCGCCAGGATTTTTCCTGTAACAATATCGGGGTGGTCGCGTGTGACATAATATGCTGACAAGTTGATAACGTGCGAATTTTTTGTTTGAGAATATTTTGTTACAGGTATGAGCTTTGGTTTTCCACTGCTTCCGCTTGTAAGACTGAAAAAAACAGGGTTGTCTTTAGTCAGGATACCGCGTTCGCCTTTTGTGATTCTTTTTACAAGAGGGCGAAGTGTTTCGTAATCGATCAAGGGGACACGATTTCGGTATTCCGCTATGGATCTTATAGAGGAGAAGTTATATTTTAAACCGTATTCTGTTTTACGGTTACGCGAGATAATCTCACGAAGGATTTTCTCCTGCGCCTTCATGGGGTTCTTGGTGTTTTTTTCAAACGCCGCCGCGCGGAGACGCAGTAATTTTAAAGTGTAATGAATAAGGTTCATGTGTTTCCTTCCGCAACAAGTCTACATTTTGAGGTCTCAGAATGCAAGAATAATTACCTGGAACGCAAACGCCAACCTACGAGGTTGGTGGTTAAACCCACCTTTGGGAAGGCGCGGGTTAGGGGAATTGTCGTGAAAACAGGACTTACGATGTGCCTCGAAGATTCGCTTTTAGTGTCTATCGTAAACAAGGCTTGTATTTGGAACGGAGGGTAATATTACAGATAGTTGACGCATTAACTAAACTATGTTATAGTTGTCCAATATGGATAGATTATTAACAATAAAAGAAGCAGGAAAAGTATTAGGAGTTTCTACATCAACATTGCGAAGATGGGAGAGAGAGGATCGTCTTATTCCGGATGAAAGGACTGAAGGAAATCAGAGACGGTATCTTTTGTCATCCATCAGACCGAATTTAAGAAAAGACGGAGGTGAGAAAAAGACAATAGCGTATGCTAGAGTTTCTTCACATGACCAAAAAAAAGACTTAGAAAGACAAAAACAAACATTAGAACTTTTTTGCGCGTCTAATGGCTGGAATTTCGAGTTAATAAGTGATCTTGGTTCGGGGATTAACTATTACAAAAAAGGTCTCAAAAAATTATTAAAAGAGATTATCGATGGTGATATAGAAAGATTGGTGCTTACAAATAAAGATAGACTTTTACGCTTTGGAGCGGAATTAGTTTTTTCAATATGTGAAGCCAAAAATGTTGAGGTTATCATCGTGAATAAAGGAGAAGAGACAACCTTTGAAGAAGATTTGGCAAAAGATGTTTTGGAAATCATCACAGTTTTTAGCGCGAGACTTTATGGAAGTCGAAGCCATAAAAATAAAAAGATAATTGACAGTATGAAGCAGGCGGTAAAAGATGCAAATCGCCCATAAAATAGAGTTAAAACCAAACAATAAACAAAAGACATATTTTAAAAAGGCGTGTGGTGTTTCAAGGTTTTCTTGGAATTGGGCGCTTGCCCAATGGAATCGGCAATACGAAGAGAACAAAAAGGCGGAGCCTGAGGAGCGCGTAAAAATATCAGGCATGTCTTTAAAAAAGCAATTTAACGCGATAAAAAAAGACGAATTTCCATGGACAGGAGAGGTTACGAAATATGCCGCGCAGCAACCCTTTATTCAACTTCAATCAGCGTGGAAAAGATTTTTTGATCCGAAATTAAAAAATGGAAAACCACAATTTAAAAAGAAGAACAAAAGTACGGATAGCTTTTATATCGGGGGTGATCATTTAAAACTTCAAGATAAAAAAATCTGTATTCCAAAACTTGGTTTTGTTCGATTAAAGGAAAATCTTCGATTCAATGGAAAGATAAACTCCGCGACAATCTCAAGAACTGCTGATAGATGGTTTGTGTCGATACAGGTAACAATTGAAGATAAAACCTTTAAAAAATGTGCCGCGGAAAAAGGAGTCGGAATTGATTTGGGAATAAATAGAATGGTTACAATGTCTGATGGGATAGCGATTGATTCTCCGAAACCGCTAAAGAAGTATTTAAGAAAGCTTCAAAGAGACCAAAGGGTAATGGCTAAAAAGATTCGAGCAGCAAAGAAAGACAAGAGAAAAATATCTGAATCTAAAAATTTCCAGAAACAAAAAAACAAAGTTGCAAAGATTCATATGAAAATTTCCAATATAAGAAAGGATGCGACACAAAAGGTAACGTCTTTCGTAACGAATAACTATCTCCATATCTCAATCGAAGATTTACATGTTAGCGGCATGATTAAAAACCACAATCTTGCCAGAGCGATTTCTGATATAGGATTTGGAGAAATAAGAAGACAGTTAGAATACAAAGCTAAGATTAGAGGAAATACTATCTATGTCGCGGATAGGTTTTTCCCTAGTTCAAAAACATGTTCTAACTGCAAAGAAATAAGGCAGGATTTAAGACTGAAGGATAGGATTTTCAAATGTCGATGCGGGAATGAGATGGATCGGGATTTAAATGCTGCAATTAATTTAGAAGGGATTATTAACCAAAATGTACGGCCAGTTCGGTCGGAACTTACGCCTGTGGAGATAACGGCAATGCAAGATTCGGTTTTTCCGATTATAGTAACCAGTATCGTTGAATCAGGAAGTAAACGTCAAACTGTATAAGTTGGAGTAAGTTTTATGGAACGGTAATATATAATGGGGCTAAGAAGCTTGCCATTTTGCGGGGGTTTTCGATAAATATGAATCAAATTAGAACATGTGTATTAGGAGTTTCGGCGTTTTATCATGACGCGGCGGCGGCGCTTGTCTGTAACGGAGAGATTGTCGCGGCGGCGCAGGAAGAGCGTTTTACTCGAAAAAAACATGATCCGTCATTTCCTGTAAATGCCATAAATTATTGTCTTGAAGAACGAGGCAAAAAAATAAACGATATCAGTATAATTGCCTTCTACGATAAACCGTTTTTAAAATTCGAAAGGATTTTAGAAACATATTTGGCTTACGCGCCCTTCGGAATAAAGAGTTTCCTTTCAGCGATGCCCCCCTGGATCAAACAAAAGCTTTTTATAAAAGAACATATTCGGGATGTTTTGGGATATGAAGGGGAAATTATTTTTCCGGAACATCATCATTCGCACGCGGCGAGCGCGTTTTATCCGTCTCCCTTTGAAGAAGCGGCCATTTTAACGGTTGATGGTGTCGGTGAATGGGCGACGGTCAGTTTTGGAAAGGGAAAGGGTAATAGTGTGGAACTTTTGAAAGAAATAAAGTTTCCGCATTCTTTAGGGCTTTTATACTCGGCTTTTACGTATTATTGCGGGTTTAAAGTTAATTCCGGCGAATATAAACTTATGGGGCTTGCTCCTTATGGAGAGCCGGAATATGTTGATAAGATTTTGGACAATTTAATAGATTTGAAAGAAGACGGGTCTTTTAAGCTTGACCTTAAGTATTTTGATTATTGTACGGGGCTTACAATGACAAATAAGCGGTTTGACAAGCTTTTCGGCGCGCCCGCGCGCGGACGTGAAAGTGAATTAACACAAAGACATATGGATTTGGCCAGGTCCGTTCAGATTGTTACGGAAAAGGTGATCATGAACATGGCAAAGTATGTTCATAAAGAAACGAACTGCCGCAATTTGTGTTTAGCGGGAGGCGTGGCGCTAAACTGTGTCGCCAACGGAAAGTTATTAAGAGAAGGACCTTTCGAGAAGATATGGATACAGCCGGCTTCTTCTGACGCGGGCGGGGCGCTTGGCGCGGCGTTAATCGCGTGGTGTGAACGTATCGGCGCCGAACGCGTTTGGTCGGAAACTAAAGACAGCCAGAAAGCAAGTCTTTTAGGTCCTTCCTTCAGCGACGCGGAAATTAAAGAATATCTTACGGAAAACAACATTCCTTATGAGGAACTTGACAGAAAAGAACTGCCTCAGACGGTTTCGGAACTTATCCGGAAGCAAAACGTGGTCGGATGGTTTCAGGGAAGAATGGAATTCGGGCCGCGCGCGTTAGGCGCGAGAAGTATTCTCGGCGATGCCCGGTCATGTGGAATGCAGTCATTAATTAACCGCAAGATAAAGTTCAGGGAATCGTTCAGGCCTTTCGCGCCGAGTATTCTCGCGGAAAAAAGCGCGGAATATTTCGGGCTAAAAACAGAAAGCCCCTACATGCTTTTGGTGGCTCCGATAGAAGAAAGCAAACGTTTTAATCAAGATGCCCAACAGAAATACAAAGGTCTGGAAAAACTTAAGTCAAAGCGTTCGGAGGTGCCCGCGATAACTCACGTAGATTATTCCGCGAGGGTACAGACAGTAACCCGGGAAGATAACGCTTTATATTACGATATGATAAAAAAACTGTATGAAAATCATCAGTGTCCTTTGGTTATTAACACTTCGTTCAATGTGCGGGGTGAGCCCATAGTCTGCACTCCCGATGACGCGTATAAATGCTTTATGAGAACAAATATGGATTATCTTGTTATCGGAACATTTATTGTCGACAAAAAGAAACAGCCTCCCGATAGGATCAGAATAAAAGATATCGCGAATTTTGAGCTGGATTAAATAGCAGGAGTTTTTATGAAAAAAGTTCAAAAAAAAGATTTAAGACAATTTGGAATAGTTTTGGGAATAATATTGGGCGCGTTTGGAAGTATACATTTTTTAAGGCATCACCAGAGCGCGTACAAATGGTTTTTTTCTTTTTCCGCGAGTTCCTTCATATTCGGAATATTTTTCCCCTTAAAACTTAAACCCGTATTCACTGTTTTCACAAAAATAGCTCACGCGATAGGCTGGGTGAATACCAGAATTATCCTTACGGTGGTTTACTACGTGATCTTAACGCCGATAGGTCTTCTTATGCGGATTTTCGGGAAAGATATTTTAAGTTTAAAAATTGATAAGGGCGCGAAAAGTTATTGGATAACAAGCTTAGAGAGGAAATCTGAAGAGCTTACGAAACAGTTCTAGTAGGGGCACATTGCATGTGCCCAATGGTATTACACGAGGAGGTTTCGGGTGGATCAAAACAGGAGTGTGAGTCTTTAGAAAGGAAGTTTTATGGGAAAAATGGAAATAATGAAAGAATTGTGGGATTTTTTGAAGGTGAGAAAGAAATGGTGGCTTCTGCCGATTGTCGTAGTACTCATATTTTTGGGACTATTAGTGTTATTTACGGAATCTTCAGCGGTAGCTCCGTTTATATATACGCTGTTTTGATTGTTCATTAGTCGTTGGGTCGACCGACCGCCAACCTCGCAGGATAGTGGTGAGAGGAACCACCACTAACCTACGAGGTTGGTGGTCGGTCAAAAATACAACCTCGTAGGTTTCAACCTACGAGGTTGTATTGAATAAACGTGAGGAGCAGGCAGAAATGAGGCGAAAAATCAGGATGATTTTTTTGCTTAACATAATATGCCTGCTTTTATTTTTTAAAGCCGACAAATTTATTGTTTTTGCCGAAAATGGGGGCACTGGATGAGATGAGAGAAAAAATGTTGCAAGAACAAATAATCGCCGGAGGCATTACAGATAAAAATGTTTTGAGCGCGATCATCATAACCGCCGCGCCGCCGGAAATACCAGAGGGATTAATTGACCAGCTAAAAACCGGCGGCAGAATGATAGTTCCCGTCGGCAGTTTTCGTCAGGAACTAGGGTTAATCGAAAGAACGCCTAACGGCATAAACAAAAAAACACTCCTGCCGGTCAGATTTGTTCCAATGGTTCATTCAAAACAAGACGGGGAAGAACCAAACCCGCCCTTAACCCTCAACGTTTAGCGAAAAAAAAAGTTAGAAATGAGAGGTTGAATTGTTTTTGATTTCCTGATATCCTAAAGAGAAGGTAGTTGTTTTTTTTTTGTCAGTAGTTGTGTGAATAAGTTCAACATTCGAGTAATGCATGCTGTGGTATACTTCAAAGAAACCCATTCTTAGCAAGTTTCGATCAAGCCGATTCCGGCAAACAGGATTTTTCAAAGATAATTTTAAAGTGTTTAAAAAAGGTTTTTCCAAGTGGGTTGTTCCCCAAAAAAGAAAGATCATAGCGGAAAAATTTTGCTATGATCCAAAAGAATATTTAACGTGTGCCGTGTGCTTTTAACCGAAGGGGGTAAAAGGAAAATGAAAAATATTTTCAAGCAATCAACGTTCTGCAGGACAATAAGCCTTTTTGTAATTTTGGCTTTTTCTTTCAGCAATATGAGTTTCGCGTCACTCCGATTTTCTCCCATCGCGAAATTAAGTGAAGACGAATCCGCGGGATCTATAAAAAATAATCTCTCAGTGGCTTTAAAAGTCGGATTTGGAAGTAGACTCGTACTCGACAAAGATGTAGAGGAAAATCTGAAAGAGTGGTTTAAGGATATCAGTGAGGATGGTGTTCTCGAGAAGATTGGAGAAGCAACCGGGAAATGTGTAGAGCAATACCTTGATAAGATGAAAAATGGGATGATATCTGATCTAAAAGAAGAACCGGCACACAGGGAATGGATGAAGGTTGTAGCAAATGACGAAGATTGGGAAACGATTTTTACGGACTTCTTAGGTAAATACGGCAAAAATCTTGGCGATGAAAACATTCCGAACTTAATCAGAGAACGTATCAAAATTGAATTCGACAAATTTAGAGAGAGAGCAAGAGGAAAAGCCGGCCTCGCAACGCGGTCACCTGGCGAATGGTATGCCCGCACCGGAGCGAATTGGAATAAACCTTTGACGCAAGAAGAGCATTTTAATCTAAATCGGGCGATTGCATTCACAGTAGAAGATCTGAAAGAACAAGTAGGCGTAGAAGGGGAAATAACGGATAAGTTTGAAATACAAGAAAAATTCATGAAAAGGTACGGCAGGTTGGATAGCGTGACCGGTGGATATTTTATTGTTTTGCCGGATGAGCTTTACGAAAAATACATTGAATCAACTAACGCGCCGAGTGATGTTGAATGCCATCCCGGGACAAGAAAGACAAGGATGCAGTATGAAGCGTTTGGAAGTTTGGAGAGCGTAGAGGAATATTATTACATGAGGGAATCCTCATATAATCAGCTAACGAAATCGGAAAAAGCGGTTTTAGCACAGCATGAGACTAAACACATACAAAGTGCGCTCGGCAGAATAGAACTAACACCCGAAGTTCTTGAAGAATTCGGCTGTAAAAGCGAAGAAGAATGGGTAAATAACCAGCCGGGCTGTGATATCCGGCCCATCATGGCAAGGCTCAGCGCGCTCCGAAAACAGGAAAAGAAGTTTGAGGATATATTCCGCAGGAATGAAGAGATAATAGGGAAGGAAGTTGTTGCAGTCGATGGATCTCTTGAAAGATATTATGAAATAGCAAAGGTATTTGGCAAACATATGCCGTTTACTGTGAAGCAATTTGCCAAGCTTATTAATAAAAAATTTGATGATGCTGAAGAAATTCTTGAGGAGCTTTGGCTTAAGAACAAGAAAATCAACCACGTTAAAGGATTTGGTAACGAGGTTTGGTATGAGTGGGATCCGATAGGACCCATTACGATAGTTACGCCTGACATGACGCCGGATGATATTCCTGTCGGCGCGCCGATGCTTGTTGTTATCGGACATTCTGAGGTAAGAGATTATCTGGATATGGGTATTAAAGAAATACGCGCGCAGAGAGATCTATTTCAGAAAGCTTGGTACAGAATTGTCGGGCCGTGGGGTGATATTATGCCGGATGACGAATATATAAAGAGAGGCCTGCGTTGGTTTCCTGTTACGCCCAATGAGATAGCGTTGAAAAAAACAGCGGTGAATGATGACTATCGGTCAGCTATATGGAAGTTAAGCCATGAAGTTGATGCTGTGCAACGTATTGATTCGATAGAAGGCATGAAAAGCCACGAAGAATACGGTGCGTATTATGATATTTTAGAGCCCTTACTTAAGGAAGAATTTAAAAAACTGGTAGACGATGTTACTAAAAAAGCGCAGGAGAACAATGAGACTCCGGATATTACAGGCGCAATAAGAAAAAAATACTCACTATTTTTTAGAGCAAAGTCCTTTGACCGAACCGTCTCCGAAGGAATAGATAAGACAATTGAGATAATGCTAAACGACACAGTTGAGGTAAAACGCCGCATTATTAAAGAAATTTCAACGGTTTATGAGATAAACTATCAGGTAAAAGTACTGTTCGAGGACCTGCCGATAGAAACCGTTCTATATCAGTTCATTAATCCGTATGAACCTATTGAAGGTATTAGGACAGTCGCGATCCCTAAAGAGGTTGCGAAGTTTCGTTTGGAAAAGATGATACCTGTGTTTTTGGAGTTAGGAGTGCCTTCTGAAATGAGCATAGATCAGGCAAATGATATTGCGACGCTGTTTGGATACACTTTTAAAGAGAGAGGCGGCGATACTGATATTTGGTGGAAAAATATGGTTAACGACCTGCGCGAGGAATACCGCAAAAAACTGGAAATTTCTTACGGAGGCGGCGCAAAGGCTGATAACGCTGAGGGGATGGTAGATGCCGGGTATAACGGCGCGTTTGTCGCGCGTTACATTTACACAGTCGAGAACGCGGTTAAATTAGCGCAGACAGCCGCGTCGATAAAAGACGGGCTGGACCTTTTATATAACTTTAAAGCCAACGAAAAAGGTCCGTGGATGCCGTGGATACAGGCATACGAAAATAGTGGTGTGGATCTTGAAAAAGTAAACATTTTTCATTGCATTTTGCGATTGCACATTGACGCGGCTCTTCGCGAACTTCGCGGTGAAGACGTAAGTGAACTATTCCGAGACGCGGGGACAGACAAAGAGAAAAAAACAATAACAATTGACGCGCGCGCGAATAATATCGCGACACGCGGAATCGGATCCAATACCGGTGTTATTCTGGCAGAATTTTTAGCTTCAGCCGGTGTGACACATGCCGTGGTTGATGTTAATGTGGTAAGAAGATATGACCCAAAAAGTTTCGTATTAACTCAAATCAAAAACTTAGTTGATGCAGAAATTACGCCGGTTGTTATTTACTCAGGGCTTCAGGACAGGTGGGTGAATGAGTGCAAAGAAAAGCTTAAGGGCTATTTATCAATGAAATACATTAATGAAATGGAATTTCATCCGGATGACGCTTATCCCATTACACCAATCAACGAAGTAATGGCAGTACACGCGGAAATGAACGCGGTTGAACCTGAACCTCAGGAAGATACCCCGCTTGTCAGGCAAAGAGGATATTACGAAGACGTAAAGGAACCGGAAGGCGTATATAAAAAAATAACCGAAACCATTAAAAGTGGAGCCCCAATGTATTTGGATCTGGTGGTTGATAACGACACATATTGTATCGGAACACGGGAAATTCCGGATACGGTTCCATTGCCAATGTTCGAAAGAGCATTAAAATATTTTTCAAGATCAGTAAAATGTTTTCCAGAAGAACTTTTGGGTAAAGCCGCTATTCAGGAAAATGGCATTGTATTTCCTGAAGTGAGTTTCGCAGAAGTAGAAGGTGAGGAACTTGAAGTTGTGGCAAAAGGTATGAATTGGACTATCAAAGATTTATCAGTGGGAGTAAGAGAAATTACTATGAATCAGTCAGGAAGTGAAAGCGTTTTATTTTTGGAGAAAGAACTGGGGTTATCAACTCCCGGATTTCACGTACTTGTTGTTAAAAAGGGATCAGCGGTTAGTTTTATTACAGGCGCACGGGGAGATATAAAAACCGCAAAGATCCCGTCTTTAGTAAAAGGAGATTTCCTGCTTGTAATCCCGGCTTCCGCGAAGAGCGTATCAATTGAAGCATTAGAACCGAACGTGGAAATTCTGGACATGTTTATTCCTTTGCCGGAAAGAAAAATTCCAATTGGTAAACCGTTTAAGCAAGGCAAAAAAATAAAAGAAACAGACATCGTTGCAAGTGAAGAAAGCGGTGTTATCAAAGATTACGGTCCAATATCTGAGGAAGTGGATGTGATTACGATAAATGGTGAAAAGGTACGTCCGCCAAGCATGATAACATATCAAGGAGAGCAAAGGCCGCATAGGCTTGTTGTAAAGAGCGGCGCCATAGAAATTGAAATCGATAGCGGTAATCCTCTTTTAGGTGAAGATGAAAAAACTGCTGTATTTGGCCCGGGAGAAGCAATAGATGTAAACATGGATATCAGGGTTGACGGGGATAGGGTGGAGGGAAGACTAATAATTGAGAGTCCGGACGGCAGAAAATTTCATTTCCGAAAACCACCTATGGTAGACGAAATTACTGACTATTGGATTAAAAAGACCCCGCTTAGTGAAACAGTTAACATTGAAGTAAGTTATGAGAAAACAGAAGAAGAACAAAGCGTTTACGGTGTATACGAAATGCTAAAAAAACACGCTTCTTTGATCAAGGGAAAAAAGATCGATCTTATTGTTCCTAAAGAGATGTTTTCTGAGTCAATTGGAGGTGAAGGTTCCAAAGAAGAAGCTCAGCGAAAATTGGATGGACTTTTCGGTAGAGGAGCGGTAAAGATTAAAGACTATAATAGCTCAGCCGGGTTGGATCAGCAAGACGTGCTAAGCTTGCTCAGAAGCAGTCTAAGTTTGGAAAGTCCTGAAGACGCGAGGATACCTATTTTGTTCGCGACGGACTCAAATATTAAGGCGATGCAGCCTGAATACGATTTTACAATGCCTACTGCTTTAGAGGAAATACTTAAACAAACAAAGATCTTATCCATCGCTGACGACCTTGAAGGATTTGAAGAATTAGGCGGCAAGGGGTGGCTGTACGCGTCTACGGTTCTCAACATAGGCGTTCTCCAAGGGTGTCTCACGCTTAAAGATATCCAAAGCGCGGAAAAAGGTGACGAAACCCTCGCCCAGGACATAAAAAAGATGATGCGGGCTGTAACAGTGAGTCGCGACATAAAGCTAAAAGACTTATATCTGATGCTTTCCTACAATGAAATTCCAACCTACCAAAGAATAGCTCTGCAAATAGGCGACGCGGTTACTTTAATGCGTATGGTCATGGAAAGACTTCTTCTCGGAATGCCAATGGAAAAAATTGTCGAAAGCGATTGGAAAGACCGTATGGATAATATCGATTCTTCACTTTAACCTCCGAACATTGCTTCGTCCCTGAAGGTCTCACCCGGGGACGAAGCAACCCCAACAACTCATACCAATTACCTTAATTAATTGGTATTACTATCGGAGAAATAAGAGGATTGATTTCTATAATCGTTTTTTGTCGTTGTCATCTTGTTATGGATACATCATGTTTTTTCTGAAAATGCAAATTTTTCTGTATTTTTTCTTCCATTTCGCTAAAGGATCACTGTATCAGTTAGTTCGTCAAACATGTAACAAAAAAACTATCTTTATTGTGTCTAACCCGCCACCAACCTCGTAGGTTTCAACCTACGAGGTTGAAACCTACGAGGTTGAAATCTACGAGGTTGAAACCTACGAGGTTGGTGGCGGGGGGTGTCGTTCCATCTACGAGGTGGAATTGAGGTTGTCGCCGTGGTTTTTGGTTGACTTAAAGTTGATTTGCCTGTTATTATGGGGGGCAAACCGTATAAAGTTGTAAAAAGTTAAAAGGTTGAAGTTTTTGGAGCAGTTCTTACATTGTGTTGAATTTTGGAGGGAAAAATGCGCAAAACTTATCGTGCAATTTCAATTGGACTTCTCTTATCTTTCCTTTTCAATACTGCCGTTTATGACAGCGGTGCTTACCAAAGCGTTGTTACCAATTCCATATCAAATCAGATGAAAATAGACGAACTTGCGGTGGGGTCGATGTGTAATGAGATCCTGGGTCTTGCGAATAAGGATAGAGGCGATCTTATGCTCGCGCTCGAGACGAGTCTTATTCATTTCGCGCGAGGAAATGAAACAATAAATACAGACAAACTTTTAGAGTGCGCCGGGGAGTACCGGGGCAGTATATTCGATAATACGCATTTTTTCTTTAGTGAAAAAAATGACCTTTCCGATGGTTATGTTTCTGTCAAATGCAGAATCAAAGATGAAAAACCGCGTAAAGGATCGAAAAAACCTTTGCAAAGAACCTATCATGCCGTGTTTTCGACAAAGAGGGATGAAAATGCCGGATTTGATATAAAGATATATACAGAAGAAGAATGGACGAAAAATGAAGTGTCATCTGAAGATACCAAAGCGGTAAAAAGATACGTGGAGCATAACCGGAAAATTGACAAATTTATTGCCGACAGGATTGCTGAAGGCAATTTTACCGAATTCGAAAATAGAGCTAAAAAAATAGGCTGGGACGGAGAAGAAGGATACCGAGACAGGAAAAAGCCCAAAAAATATCTGCCTGAAAGAGTATGGGAATATATAAAGGCAGAGGGTGTAGAGACTCTTCTTGAGGGGTTTGACACGAATTTATATAAGGCGCTTGAAAATAAGAATATAGTTTTTATCCGTGTTCCCGAGGCCGCAGAGCTTCCTGTGATCCGTGAAGCAGACCGCGTGATAAGTGTAACTACTCATGCCAGCCGGAACGCGGTTTATGTCTTCCTGGGAAAGAAAGTTTTTAACGAGTTGTACTCTTTGCCTCTTAAAGCACCGCAAGATAAGCAAAAAGTTTTAAGCGAATATTTAAGAATTCGCGGAACTATCCACGGAAAAGTCATTGGGGAATTACTCCACGCGATCGGTAAAGCTCATAATTTTAAGATTTTTTACAGTAAGAGAAAAGGAAAAATACAAAACGCGCTGGATATTGCCTGGGATAAGTTTCTGGAAGTGAAAAAAAAGTATTTAGGCAATATGGATCCTGAAGAGGAAATAAATACCGGGTTAAGTAAGGCGTTTAAGAAATCCGCGGAAGTTTTAATGAAGAAGTATCCGGACCTAAAAAAACTAAAAGACGGTCCGGCTGATCTTGATACGAATCTCAGGACGCGTGTTTACGGCGGAGGCTATGTAAGCAAAAGAAACATTACGCTGTTTCTTTACAACCACACGTTTACGAAAAACGAATTAGAGCGGATAATTGAGATGTATGAAAAGGAAGATTGGAATAACGAGTATTCTGAAAAATGGGACAGTATTAGGAATAGATTGACAACGTTTATAGTAGCCTTGAGGGTAAAACTGAACAACAAGAAGAAATTAAAAACATATCCGAACGGGTGGCCGAGACTGGATAGTATCGGCGGCATTCGGACACTTTATACGGCGCTTGCTATGAAGCAGGGATCGATATGTTATGAGAGTGTAGAAAAAAAAGAAGCGATTTTTGAGCCGCTCCCGCCCGGGGAACTTAAAAGAGCGGCGCTTTTAGAGCGTGACATGAAAAGTGTATTGAAAGACATGTTAGGGATGGGGTCAAACTTTATTCTTCCAGAGGGTAAAGTTGATTTTTACGCGAAGCGGCTGGAAATAATTAACGACATGCGCAAATTAAATAGGGTAAAAATGCGACGTAATCCTTCCGTGTTTGACAGTCAGCCGTATGACAATATTTTTGACTTTTCCGGAATAACCTGGAAGACGCTCGCGGAAAGGAATCCGATACTCATTCCGTGTTCTTCGCGGATGCCGGACGGAAAAGAAAAAAAATATAGTATTCTTCTGGATTTTTCCGTCTCAGAACAAAAAATTATCGTTACCACGCTTACCGAAGAAGAAGCGAACGCGGTCAAGCGTTCCAAAAAATATATAAAGAGTTTTAAACGAAATGCCGAAGACAGAAGAATTATGGATAGCTATCTGGAGCACGAAGACAAAATCGACGCGGTTATTGACAGCGCTATCAGAGAAAAACGGTATATGCGTATTCAGCCTGAAAAAAGTAGCATTTTAGATAAAATAACCGGTGAACTTACGGAACTTTTTCAAGCGGTTACGGGTAAGAAAGATGAACAGTATTATAAAAAACTGGCAAAAAAAATAGTCGGTGAAACTTACACGATTATAAATGTCGGAGAGGCTAAAGACCTGCCGCGTGTACGAATAGAGCTAACGAATGGGGTGCGGGAGGAAATAACCGTCAGAATGCATACCGGCGCGCGCGGTAAATACATATTTCTCACGAATGAGGAGTACGAAAGTTTGTATGAGTATAATGACAAAATTTCAACGGACGAATTATGGCGAAAAATAGAATGCTGGATAGTTCATGACGCCGGAGGTGTTGGTTTCGGGCTTCCTCTAAGAAAAGTGTACGAGGCGCGCGCGATGAACTATTTGGATTACGTTTATGCAAGCTGGATAGGAAGTAAAGAAAGAAGCGAAAAGTTTGTATACGATGAAAACTCTTATCCCAGAATTAAGAAGATACTTAATTCGGATAACCCGATAGTGGATATTGACGAATTATGGGGATATAACGCCGCAAGAGAGCTTTACTATCGCGATTACGCGGCTGGGAATTTGGCGAAGATCGGAAAATGGTTTTTTCCTGAAACCACGCAAGCTTTGCAAAAAAAGAAGACAGAATTTATCAGAGAAACAAGTTCGTTTACAACTGATGAGTTAAAACGATTGGAGGACGCGTATGGGGAGGAGCAGTCTTATAAAAGGGCGAGAGAAGCGCTTAAACAAAATCTCAGGAATGAAGAATATGGAAAATATCAAGCGGCGTTTGTAAGGCTTAGGGAGACGCTGGAAAAGGTGGGGATAAATGTGAAAGTTATCTCTCACAAGGATTTGCGTCCAAGAATAGACAAGATCGGCGGGATAGAAACGCTTGAAGAGGCGCTTAGCCTCCGGAATGAAATGGAAAGCCTTATAGATAAAACTACGTGGGACAAGAATAAAAAAGAAGCGGAATTCAAATCTCTGCCGGATGAGGAGCTTAAGACTGTGGTGCTTTTGAAAAAGGATATACAGAAAACACTGATATATAAGGGTTTGAAAGTGTTTAAAATATTTTATGAAAAGAAAATAATTGATTATGCGGTTGGTGATGATAAAAAGAAGGACAAATTATTAGAAATTATGAAAAAGTACCGATTAATTAAGGATTGTTCTTCTTTCTTGAGTATGTTGAATGAGATGTTGCGGATTGATCCGAAAGGGATGCTGAGTGCTTTATTTGAACAAAAAAAAGAAATAGTTAAAGATCGTTCCGGTACGAATACGTTCGATTTTTCTAAAATGAAAATCACTTCGAATAATGAGATGTGGTTTATCCCATGTTTTAGAAGTGGGAATGAGGGACTGAGTGAGAAACAATACTACGCGATGGTAGATTTTAGGCAGGAAGAAAACGTCGATATCCAAATATTAACTCAAGAAGAAACTGACCTTGTCAAAAAAATAGATGAGCTCGGAATAGTAACTTACATTAGGCGATCCGCGGAAGATCGGAAGCTTATTCAAGAGTATCAGGAGCATGAAGCGCGAATTGACGGTCCCATATACGACGCTTTTAAAAGCAACCGTTATCACGCAATCCCGAAAAACTTCAGTTTGTTGAAAGAAACAACGGATGAACTAATGAATATATTCAACAAAATAACGGGTAAAACGGGCGCCGCGCATGAGAAACTCGTCAAGAAAATAAAGAGCCCGCCCCACACTCTTATCAATGTCGGAGATGTTTCAAACTTGCCGCGGATAGAAGTGGAAATAAAGGGAAAAAATAAAACAGCAACCGTTAGAATGCATACAGGAGCGCGGGGGAAATATATATTCCTTACGAATGAAGAATTTAATAGTTTTTACAGAGATGGTGATGTGGAAACATTTAATAAAATAGAGAAGAAGATAAAAAACTGGATGATTCATGACGCCGGAGGCGTCAGTTTAGGCCTTCCGTTGGTAGGTGTGGACGATGATGAAAACGTAATGAATGAACTGGATTATGCTTATAAAGGGCTTGATTTTGACGGAGAACCAACTCTTAAAAAGATACTCGAATCAGATAATCCGATAGTGGATATTAATAAGCTAAAAGGCACTAACGCGGCGGGGAAACATTACACTCGGGATTATTTGGCGGGAAATGTAATAAGCAGAATAGAACAAAGTACTAATGTTTTGGAACTTGAGACGTTTTTAAAAGTTTATGACTATGGGGATAAGGTTAGATATACTGCGGAGGAAATAAGGGTCGTAAGCGGACCAGGTCCGGATCTTGCCAGTGTTAAACCTATCCGGTCGCAATTGAATAATAACGATTCTTTAGAATATGTTCGTGATTTTATGAAAAAACGGATAAAATATTTATATGAAAAAGACAAAATTGAAACAATTGCCAAAAAAACCGGTAGGATTTGCGCGCCGCCGGAGTCCAATTTTACTTTATTTGTTTTAAATGATTTTGTAACCGGATCTCGAAAAGACAGAAATTCTGAATACGGAAAGGATATTATTGATTATGGGAGCAGGTTTGGTATAAAAAGAATAAGTACGGATAAACCCGACAAAATAGTTGACGGTATTCTTTATGATATCAAAGAAGAGTATCTTAAGCCGAAAAATGTTGTTGTTCAGCTCCCTAGGGTTTTTGCGGAAGAAAAAGAGAAATATCTTTCTGAAATTGAAAGGCTCCGGAAACAAGCTCCAGGTATAAGGTTTATGATAGTAGATTTTACGAGAATAAAAGAAAAAGGTACACCGGAGGAAAAAATAAAATACCGTAGGGGAATATATTCAATTATGTGTTTAGTTGGAAAAATGGGGCGGTGCCGAGAAACTTCTGATGAAACGCAAGTGGAGGGATGTCTGAAGTATTTATTAAATTTTTTTTATATTCAAAATACCGAATACGAAGACATTGACGTTGAAAAATATATTAGCGTTTTCAGCTCCAACGATATTCAGGCGATAGTAGACATAATACTTTCGTGTATGCCTATTACCCCTTTCCCGTCACCGGATTATGACGAAGTTGTGCATATTTTCACATTCGCGTAATATTGGTTAACCGGTTGACCTATTATCAGGCGAAACGTAGGGGCGGACCGATGTGTCCGCCCGTGAATGATATTTGGTCGGGGTATTCGGGGAAAGAAGATTGGAAATTCATCCTCGTAGGTTGGTAGTAGGGGCACATTGCATGTGCCCGCATTATACCATCCTACGAGGTTGGTGGTGTCAGAGACTGGTCGGAGGCGAATGTTAGTAAAAAGCATTTTTAATTCAACAAACAATTATTCCCCTCATAGACTTATGGGTGATGGATAGTTTTCAAAAAGGGTGTTAGGGCGATTTCGATTGCTTTAAAACAGGAGGAAGAAAATGAACAACAATTGTCGGTTTAAAAGTTTGATAAAAAGCGCCGCCGTTTTTCTCGTATGTTTATTTTTTATGGACAGCGTGTGTTTCGCTGACATGGATACACTCGCGACACTTTCAGGTAATCAGGATATTTACGCGGAAATGAAGGAAAATATGAACGAAAGGCTTTCCGATCACCAAAGGTTTATAGATGAGAGTATTAAAGAGTATGCCGAGGGACATGCCGATAGCGTTGTGAGTTTAACAGACCTTTTAGGGATTAATAATGTATTTAGAGAGAGCGTAAAACTCTCGAAAGGGGAAGGCGCGGTTGAGCAAATGGAAGAAGTTCTTGCCTCTTCCGGCGGGAGGATCCAGGTAATGTTCATTGAAAACGAGAATAAGCTTTCTGTATTCGACGGAAAAATAGTATGGGCCCACGCAGGAACCTATATTACGGTGTTCGCGTTAGAGTCGGAAAGAGACACCGAAAAAGGAAAAAAGAAAATTGTTGCCAGGCTCTTTCATGAGATATGGGCAAGGTCTCGCCGCGCGAAGGATCTGTATAACGAAGAAATTAAGAAAAAGAATCCAAAGACGCATAGAGAGGTCAAAGAAGCGGCGGAAAAAAGCCGCCAAAAATATGAAAAGGAAGTCGAGCAGGTGGTCGCGCAGATAAAAGAGTTCGGCTATATTACGAGCCCAAAATTACAAGAAACGTTTGCCGGTCTCAATTTTGAAAACAAAATAGATTTTATCAACCGCGATTTCACGTATCCGGGTGAAGTTGATAAGTTTCTGAAACCTGATCGTATTATGGAACTTCCTTCAGATAGCTTTACATCCAGTGAGATGAATTTTTATAATCAATCGCAGGCGCGTTTTATCTCTAAAGATGGAAAATTTTTCTTTTATAAAGGAGTTTTTTATAACACTTATCTGGGCGAGGTTTCTTCCTTACAGCTGAAAGGTGAAGTATCAAAGGCCTCCTTTTCGCCGCGAGAGATGTGTACGGCTGTAAACTACAAAGAAGACGATTTATCCGCAGAACTCATTGATATGGAGATGCTTAAACAAATTGAAATTGACGGATTAAATGAAACAGTGGAATGGTTCGGGTCTTTTTCGTCCAGCGGAAATTTTATTTCAGCCGAGTTGTTTGATGGAAAGGTTCAGATTGTTGACATGGAAAAAAGAAAAGTTGTCACAACTCTTGAAGATTTTTTATCTCCTAATGGTGAGTATTATCCTGCAGGAAGTATAGCGTGTGTCAATTATTCCGATCATGACAAGTATTATGTGGTTAGCGTATCACATAACAAAAAAACGGAAGCTATGCTTTTTGACATGGTAACCGGCAAGCAAGTTGATTTGCCCGAAACGCACGGCTCCAGGATTAAATTCATATACGTTTCATCGGATGAAAAATATGCGAACCTTGAGTTTTCTGACAGTACTAAAATGATTTTTGAGTTCAAAACGAAAAAAGAATACTCTCTGCCTCCGGGTGTGAAATCTTTGGATTTTTTATCAATTCCAGATTCGGTGTTTATTCTTTTTTGGGATAGCAACGCTAAAGTTTATAATTTTAAAAAGAGATTGTTAAAGGACGTAACTACAAACGTATATGGATTTAAAAAACTTTTTCCCGGGGATGATGTTTTTATCGTGTATGACGACGGAAAGATTGACTCTGATGATGCCAGTAGTGCTCTGTATTCTTTATATGCCAACAAGCTGGTTTCTTTAAATACAAAAAATGCTGTTGAACAATACGTTCATTCCAAAGGAGCCTCGCACCTGATCATTCATAAAACCAGATATTTCAATGATAATCTAATTTATGAAACCAAGGCTGGCAAGTTGGTTCCGATTAGTTTGGACAAATATAATGACAAACCATTCTTTTCAGCGGACGGTAGTACACTTGTTGTTTTCTCGCCGTCGAAAGTTGAATTATATAATTTGGTAAAACCTGTTAATGTTGAGACTGACGTTAATCGTATTTCTGCCGTTGGTTTAAAAAATGAGAAAAAAGAAACAATCATTGGAGTGCTGGAAAGTTTGCACTCTCAGGAAAAACCGCAAACGATTGAGTCTCTCATGAAAAATCTTGATAAATTGGCATTTCCTGTTAGAGAAGCAATAAAAATACTGAAAACTTTGAATTTATTAAAAGTAAAAAACACTGACAGAATGAATGGTGCTTTTTCATATGAGCTCAGTCCTATCCTAAAGGGATTGACAAATAAACAGATGCAAGCGATTTGTGGAATAAAAGAGATCAATAGAAAAATTAAACCCAATGATATGTGGCGAGTTCACTCTGAAATCATAAAAAAGATTCATGCGGTTATCCATGACGAAAACCTTCGTCTCGCGCCAGCGGTGTCTGAAGGAAAAGTTTTGTGGCACGTATTCGCGAATGAATTATTTTCTTATCAGGAACAAGCATCGAGTTTTCTAACAGATATAAATCAAATGTCCGAGGATAAAAACGGTTCTGAAAAAATAAGAATTTTGAACGGAAAAGAAAACTTGGGCGAGGTTTTAGAAAATCTTGCGAAAGATTCTAACAATATTGTTCATGTAATGATTAATGAAAAAACAAGTCTTGAGGATATTCCTGAGAAAATAAAAATCGCTATTTTTAACGGCGAACTTGGTGATTGCAGTCAGGTTATCGGTATGATGGCGGTTTCAAGAGCGCTTGCCATTGAAGACATAACGGAGCGCAATAAAGAGCTTTGCCGATTATTTCAACTTCTGACAGGTGAGCCCTTTACGGGGAAATTCCCCGAAACGAACGATCCCAAAATATTGGCAAGAGCCATTATTTTTAATCTGCCGGCAATTCTGGTTGTTGGTATCAATGAATTGCCAATTTTGAACGAGAGTACGATTTTTTATCTTAAACACGCGTAGTACTGGTTAACCGGTTATTCGGTTGGTCGGTTCGCTGGTTATTTGGTTGGCCGGTTGGTCGGTCATATAGCGGATCGTAGGGGCGGACCTGTGTGTCCGCCCGTGAATAATAGGGGGATTTCGTTTGGTTATAATCCATGACAATAGGCTTTCTGTGGAATACGCGCGGGCTCTTAAGGAAAAGTTACCCGGAGTTTTGTTTGTTCCTTTCCGGCCGGCGGAATTTCTTGCCCCGAAAGTGTACGAATCAATTCTATGTCATCCTGACATATATTTTTTTGAACTTGACGCAAAAACAATTATTCACGCGCCCTCTGTCGGGGAAAAATATCTTTCTGTGTTAGGGAAAAGCGGCTTAAACCTTATAAAGGGAAGCCAAGATCCTCAAGGAGAGTATCCGGATACGGCGTTATATAACGCGCTTAGAATCGCCGACGCGGTATTTTGTAACCCTCATTGCATTGACGCGATAGTTTTGGAAGAAATTAAAAAACGGAACTTAAAAATTATAGAAGTTTCTCAAGGGTATACGCGGTGTTCTATACTAAAAGTTAACGAGAAGGCTTTAATAACAGCGGATAAAGGTATTGCCGCCGGAGCTCGCGAAGTAGATATAGAGGTTTTGCTTATTTCTCCGGGAGCGGTTCATTTGCCGGGAGAAAAATATGGATTCATAGGTGGCGCGTGCGGAAAAACCCGTTCGGGAAAACTCATTTTTTTAGGAGATTTCAAACTGCATCCTCAGGCGGATAAAATAGAAGATTTTTTATTCAAACATTCCGTTCTCTATGTGGGAGCGGAACGCCTCCCGCTCTATGACGCGGGTGGGATGATCATCTGTGAACGGGGAATGGTAAGTTCATCCTCGTAGGTTGGGTTCTTTCCATCCTACGAGGTTGAACTTGGGGTATTTTGCTGGTTGTTCAAATAATAACCACAGCATGAGCCAACTCCGGGGAGACGCCCCTACAAAGAGGAGGCTATACATGAAAAAAGTAAATAGGATCTTATGTGTTATCGCCAGTATACTGTTTCTTGTAAACAACATTGCTTTTGGGGATATGAAGTTCGCGTCGATGAATCTTGCGGCTGAATCTCGCCTCGCGCCGATGAATACGCCGGAGTTTTTGGATATCGCGAAAATAACCGCTCGGATTCTGCTATTGCCGGATTTCCATTCATATGTTTTTACAGACGGAAGAAATTTGGTAGAAACTTTAACAAGCGCCCGGGATGGGATCACTAATAGAACAGGGATGCCGGATGTGGAGAGAAACGGAAACAGGTTAGCTTTTTATTTTCGTGATAGAGAGATATTGGATGATCAAAAAACCGTACTGATTCCCTGTTCAATACAAGACGACGGATTTAACAATGATGAAAATACACCTCGCTGGTATATTGCCTGTATCAGATCTCTCGATGGCAATAAAATAGACTGTAATTGTATAAAACCCCGCGACTGCGGCATGGAAAGTTTTGATCAGAAAAGTATCGGGACGATTTTAGAAAATCCGCCCGCGCGCGCTCTACTCGCGAAAAAACAAATGTCGCCGGAAGAAAAAGAATCTGTCGCGAGATTTGTTGAGCAAGAGAATAAAACGGACAAAATTATCGCGGACGCGATTTGGCGTAAAAAAGAAACAAGAATTGACGCGGAATCTACCTGCATACTGACGATTGAAAATTTTCTAAAGCATCTTGGGAACGGGAAGCTTAGAGAAGAATTTATGAACCTTGCGAAAAACCGGCAGATAATGGAGATTCCGGATCTTGAGAAACCTCACGCGGGAGGCGTAGGTATTTATTTGGCAGACGAATCAGTTTTTAATATGTCTCATAGAGAACAAATCGTTCATGAGCTTTTTGCCAAGTGCGGATTACTTCATGAGGAAAACGATCTAATGGTGAAAGTTTTTAATGAATGGTTTCTTGAGGCATCGGTTCTTGAAAATCGCGCATGGGAATACATGGTGCATAGTCTTAATGAAGATTTTATTTCTAAGAGGCTTGTCGAATGGGGTGACGAAAAGTTCTTTGAAAAAGCCAAAAACGCGAGTTTTGAAAACCGGTTGAAAGACCCGTATAAAATCGATTATTACGGAGATAATCAAAAGAAACTTTCAATAAAAGAACGCGCGGAGGAATATTTGAGAAAAAAGACAGAACCCGGCAAAGTCAGCATGATATTTTTGAGTGAATGGCAAAAAGAAACGGAATCTTTTGACCTGAAAGAGTCTTTGGATCTTCTGTACTCTTTATGTACGGGGTTCAATTCCGAGTACAGGATGGAATTTTTTTGTGGTAAGGATCATTTATTCTTCAGTTCTCTGCCTCACTTTGTTATTTACCGCTACGACGCGAAAGAACTCGTTGATGTGAAAGAAAAAAAGGAGATAATACAACGCTTTTTGCGGGAAGAATTCAAAAGAGATATATTGGCGGGCGAAGAATCAATCCTTCTGCAACTCATGGATTTTGATCCCACGGACGGTTTATCTAAACACTTAACAAAAAAAGACATCGCGGACCTTCTTCCGGAAGTATGTTTCGCGGCGGGTTCAGAGTTTGTTTTGGAAGATATCTTTAAAAATTCCGCGACGGTCAGAATAAATAATTACGCGAAACGCGTTAATAAACAGAAAAATTTATCAATGTCCGAAAAAGTCGGGATGAAAGCAAAATGGCGGATATCTTTAAGAGAGGCGCTTGGTGTTGCCGTCTCGGAGCGGATGCGGACCGAATCGCTTAGTGAAAATCCAATAGAAAGACGTGACAAAACCAAGGAAAAAATATTGCTTTACGAAGGTCTGGACAATACGACAATAATCGATACCGCCAGCCGTGAAATAAAAGCACTTTTGAGTTTAACAGATGAAAGTCCCGTGTTTTTCATGCCACAGGAATTAACGAACACAGAAAGATGTCAGGCTCTCACGGAAGAATACGTGGGTGCTAAATTTGTGCCGTTTAACCAGTATGATTCTCAGGATCTCGATAATCAGCTTAAAAAATATCCTGCTCGCAGGAAAGTTGTTGTCACGATAGACGCCGACTATAACAAGATAAAGCATGTTTATGAAAGCCATAAAAATCTTATGCCTCTCAACTTTAGTAGAGGAAATATAGAAGAGACGCTTAATAAAAACGCGCGGGACGAAAGTCGTAAAAACTTGGAAAAAACCGTCATAAGCATCGCGCTTTTAACAGGCGCGCTTCCGGCGGAAGATTATACGTCTGCCTGTAGTTTTTACATACTTTCTTCTTTGCTTAAGCTGGTTATCCCTGAGCGCGATATCGTGGAAACATACATAGAGAGTCTCGTTAATTTTGCCGCGGGCGATAGCGAAAAATTGAGTTTCTTGGTCGGAACCCAATTAAGACCGATAGAACCATATGACGTGCAAGAATTAAGTTTCATTGTAAAGACCCTGATCTCCGCCTAAAATAGGGACGTCACACATTATTAATTTATTCTCTTAATTAAATGGGAGACGTCCCTATTTAATAAAAACAATGATATAATACTTTTTATGCGGAATTTAATCAAAGATAAAAATAGTGATGTTTTGTACCGCAAGTGGCAGGCACCTGAGACGGGGGCGGTTCTGGTTCTGATACACGGGCTTGGCGCGCAGAGCGCCAGATGGGACGCGCTCGCGGAATTTTTTCTTAAAAATGAGATTTCGTCTTACGCTATTGAGCTTAAAGGATTCGGCCGGACGGAGTGCGAAAAGGGGCACGTCGATTCTTTCGATGTGTATTTTAATGATATTGAAGCGCTCGCGCGCGCCGCGCGCGCGGAACATCCCGGAAAGAAAGTTTTTATTCTTGGAGAAAGCCTGGGAGGGCTTATCGCTTTTCACGAGGCTTCGTTATATCCGGACATTTTTGACGGGACAATATTGATCTCGCCGGCCTTTTTTAGCCGGCTGAAATTTTCTTTTATGGAATATTTGCGGATGTTCGCCGCGAATTTATATGATCCCCGCCGCCGATTCAATATGCCTTTTGACGCTGAAATGTGTACCAAAGACGAAGATTATCAAACTCTATTGAACAATGATCCGGGAGAACATCGGTTTGCCACCGCGAAACTCTTATGGTGTACGTTTATGTCTCAAATAAAAAGTGTGTTTCGCGCCGGAAAACTCAAAACACCGGTATTATTCTTACTCGCGGGAGAAGATTCTTTGGCAAGCCCGGAAGTTAGCAAGGTTATATTTGAAAGAGTAAAAACAACAGACAAAAAAATTATTGTCTATCCCGCAATGTCTCACGCGCTTTCGATAGAGCTCGGAAAAGAAAAAGTGTTCGGTGACATCCTGGATTGGATAAATAAGAGATAAAGGTGAAATGAAAAAGAATATATTGGATTATAGTCTTACGGAACTTGAGAAGGAAATGAAACTTATGGGCGTGCCGAGGCATCGCGCGAAGCAGATTTTTTTATGGATCTATCATAAAAATGCCGATTCTTTTTCAAAAATGACGAATATTCCGAAAACTTTTATTGAAAAGCTTAAAAACCAATTTAATATTTCACGCGTTGAATGTGAAGAACATCTTACTTCATGTGACGGGACGGAGAAGTTTTTATGGAAGTTGAAAGACGAAGAATATGTCGAAACGGTGCTGATAAAAGAAGGTCCGCGCCGGACGGTATGCATATCCACTCAAGTCGGATGCAAGTTTAAATGCCCGTTTTGCGCCAGCGGACAAAAACGGTTTAAACGTAATCTTACAGTTTCCGAGATAGTGGATCAGTTTCGGATGAGCTCTTCCCGTGTGAGTAATGTCGTTTTTATGGGAATGGGTGAACCTTTGGATAATTACGATAATCTGATAAAAGCTATCCGTATAATAAATATGCCCGAAGGGTTAGGTTTGGCGGCGCGGAGGATAACAGTTTCAACCTGCGGGATAGTTCCTGAGATTTTTCGTTTGAAAGAAGAGGGCCTTCAGATAGAACTTTCGGTTTCTTTGCACGCGCCGGATGATAAACTTCGAGATGTGCTTGTCCCCGCGAATCGCAGGTATAAGATTAAAGAACTTATTTCCGCTTGTCTGGCATATCACCAAAAAACAAAAAGAATAATTACTTTGGAGTATATTCTGCTGAGCGGTCAAAATGATTCCGCGCGTGAGGCGAAAAAACTCGCGAGACTGGCAAAAAAAATGAAAGCGAAAGTTAATCTCATAAATTATAGTCCTCTATTTGGAAGTGACGCCTCTGTCTCGGCGGTGAAAGATAGACTTTTGTTTAAAAATATACTGCGGGAAAATAAAGTTACGGTAACCGTCCGAAAATCAAAAGGCGCGGATATACTTGCCGCGTGCGGACAACTGGCGGCCAAAATTCAAAAAAAATGAAATATAAACTTATAATTTTTGATGTTGACGGAACGATTACGCGGCATATTTCAAGCTGGAGGCTCATCCATGAAAAACTTGGACTTTGGGACGCTTTAGCGAGGAAATATCAGTATGAATTTTCCTCCGGCAGAATAAACTATAAAAAGTTTTGCGAACTTGACGCGGCGCATTGGAAAGGTATTAGGGAGAAGAAAATACGCGGAATATTTAAAGCTGTGCAATACTCAAAAAATGTTAAAAAAGTCATCGGGAAGTTTAAAAATATGAATTTTAAACTCGCGGCGGTTTCAACGGGACTTCAGTTCATTACTGACAGGATAAAAGAAGAATTAAAATTCGATTATGTTTTAGGCAACAGGCTTAATACGAGAGGCGGGATTTTGACCGGAGGGGTCAAAATAAATATAAGTCACGGCGCGAAAGGAAATGTTGTCCGAAAAATCTCAAAAAAGTTTAATATCAAAAATTCGGAGATAATAGCTGTTGGGGATACAGACGGGGACATTCCTATGTTCAGGATGGCGGGATATTCGATCGCGTTTAATTCTTCAAGTAAAAAGCTTTCTCGCGCTTCGGATTATGAGTGCGCGTCGCGCGATTTTATGGAAATATACAAAAAAGTACGAGAGCTTAACACCGCGCGCGAATAAAAAAAAGCAGTTTATTAAAACTGCTTTAAAAGTTAGCTTTTCTTTCACCTTTATGTATCTTGTTTTTAAAGGGGGAGAGAAAAGCTATAAAAGACCCATGCCTTAGCTGCCGAATCTAATTGTCTTTATACAAACAAGTATAGCACATTATGCTTCAGAGGCAACTTTCGAGTCAAAAAATTAACACAAGTAGTTAGCTTCCCAAAAAGCTTAATATCCATAGAAAGAACTGCCGTTCTTTACCTTAAAGACCACAAGTTAATCTCTTAAAAACGAACAATTACCCTATACCACCACCAACCTCGTAGGTTAGTGGTGTGGGGGAACCACCACTAACCTACGAGGTTGGTGGTTACAATAAAGTGTAGGGGCGGACCTGTGCGCGCGCCCGTGAATGGCAAGTTTATCCTCGTAGGTTGGTAGTGCTCTTTACTACCATCCTACGAGGTTGAACTCGAGGTATTTAGTTAATGGAGGCCGAACGGACACCACCAACCTCGTAGGTTGGTGTTTTGGGTTGTTCTCAAAAAGTTTGTCTGAAGACTTTTTGGGAACAAAATTCCTTTGAAACGAAATGGGTGTACTGTATAATAAAAACTATATGATTTACTTAATCATTTCAAACCTTTTAACTATAGTCGTGTTTCTGTACATTCTGCGTAAATGTTGTATCTACAAATACAGCCGAAAAACTTTCTGCCGGCTCATAAATCATATCAATATCGGATATTATAAATACAGGTGCGGTGACGGTGTTATTCTCGCGATAAACAAGGGGTTTCTCGAAATCCTTGAACTTCATAATAAAACAGACAAAGATGTTATAGGACATTCTCTAAGCGAATTTCTTATCTATGTTGACGGAGAAGAAAGTATAAGAGAGAAACTCTTGACCGCGAAGGAGCTTCGAAATTATGAATATCATTTTAAGACGGTCGAGGGGAAAGATAAATATGTTCTGAACAACTCCTATATCGAAAAAGATGCTTTTACCGGTGAAGAAGTTATTGAAGCTTTGGTTCAGGATATAACGGAAGAAAAATCGGCCCGCGAAAAAATGCGCGACTCTCAGATGCGGTACGAAAAATTATTTAAAAATTCGGGAGATATGGTTATTGTTTGCCGTATGGAGGATTTCGCGATAGAAGAGATCAATCCGATCATGGAAGTTGTTACCGAGTTCTCTGAAGAAGAACTGATCGGGATGACGCTGGAAAAATTAATTATTCCCCAAGATAAAAAGAAACTTAAAGACATTCGGGAAGATTTGCTGTTTAGGGGGGTAGCGCATCTTGACACCGAAATATACTGCAAAAATGGAAATTGCAGGCAGGTGCTGATGACATTAAGTGCCGTAAAAATAAAAGATGATGAAATAGTTTTGGGTGTGGTGAAAGACGTATCTGAATTGTCTCGGGAAATAGAAGATCGTAAAGAAAGAAAAAAAGAAGTGGAAAGTTTCTGGGAAACAGCGATGGAAAGGGAAGAACGGATCCGAGATTTAAGGAGTGAAACCGAGAAATTAAAAAAAGAAATAAACACGTTAAAAGAAAAATATGAAACGGGAAACTGAAATTAACAAAGAATGTTTTGTATTGGAAGATACCGCGTATCAAGCGGGTCTTCTTTTTACTTCTTTTAAAATCCGCATTTTTATTCTTTTGGTAGGTCTGATTTTTGCCAATATTATGGAGAGAATAGTAGGGGTGGATCTGCCGCGGGAAGTGATCTGGGTTTTTTGCGTATGGATGCTTACCTGCAGTGTATATTTGATCCCGTTTCGGCCCGGATTCCGCAAAACACGCCAAGCGCTGGAAAAAATCCATTTCAGTTACTATTTTTTCGGGTTGATATACGCGACCCTATCAATTCATTATATGGGCGGCGCCGAAGGCATTGCTTTTTTTGTTTATTTGTTCGATTTAGTCTACGCGAATGTGTTAATGAAGAGATCTCGGGGCATGTGCGTGTCCGCTTTTATAGCCCTAAGTTATTTCTCCCTGCTCATATTGGAATATAACGGTATAATTCCTCATCAGAGGATTTTTCAGCCTGAAACGGCGGTATACGACAATTTTCAGTATTTTGTCACTGTAAACATTATGGTCGTCGGCGCTTTATTTTTTCTTATATCCTACAGCACCGGACTTTTTTTTAAGATTAAGGAAGACCGGGAAAATAAGCTGATAGAATCCAAAAATCGGTTCGAGGCGAAATCCGGTCAGCTTGAAGAAATCACCAGGATATTAAGAAAAAAAATAGCGGAAAATACATATCTGAAAAGAGCCGCGATGGGATATGTCGAGAAAAAAGAATTTGAACTGGTAAAAACCAAAAGAGCGCTTGAAAACAAAATAGAAAAACTGCAGAGTACACATAATACGATGTTTCTTATGATGCGTGATATGAATGATATGCGCCGTCAGCTTAAAGGTGCTCATGACAACCTTGAAACGAAAGTGAAGGTTCGAACCGATGAGCTTTTAGATATAAACCGCCGGCTTCACCAAAGTGAACAGACGGCATTTTTGGGCAAACTTGCCGGAAGCGTAACGCATGAACTCAGGAACCCTTTGGCGGTTCTTAAAAATGCCGCGTATTTCATGGATAAAGTGTTTAAAGGCAAAAAAATCGACAAAAAAAAGATGCTGAAGTATGTTGATATCGTGCGGAAAGAAATCGCGCTGATTGATTCCATAATAGAGGACATTATGGGGTTCGCGAAAACAAAAACTCCCGTTTTTAAAGAAAGTAATATTAAAAACCTTATCGAACAAGTGATTTCTTCCATCAGGATACCGGAATTTGTTAAAGTTAAGACGGAATTTAAAAAATGCCCTGAAATCAAAGTTGATAGCGATCAGCTCGCGCACGCCCTCGGAAATATCGCGAATAACGCGATAATGGCGATGAGCGGCAGTGGGGAACTGACTTTTCGTCTCTTCAAGAAAGATGACTTTCTGTGTATTGAAGTTGAGGATACCGGACAAGGAATTCCTCCTGAACAAAGGCTTCTTATATTCGAGCCGCTTTATAGCAGTAAGCCTAAAGGGACAGGGCTGGGTCTTCCGATAGCCAAAATAATGGTTGAAAGCCAGGAGGGCCGTATTGAATTTGAAAGTGAGATTGGCGAAGGCACTGTTTTTAAAATATTTTTACCGATAAACGGGAAAGGAAGAAGCTGATAAAAGTGAATATTGACAGAAGGAAGATCGTAATCGCGGATGATAATTATGAATTGTGTGATGTATTGAAAACGATTCTGGAAGCCGAGAATTATGAAGTCGCGTTTGTCCATGACGGATTTTCTCTTATCTCATATCTAAAAGAGACTCAAGATGTAGACGCGATCATACTGGATCTAATTATGCCCAGAAGAGGAGGGATAAGCATTTTCGAAACCGTTCGGTCAATTTCTCCCGCGTCCAAACTTATTATCTACACTGGTTATCCCGACTATAAACATTCCATCTTCGGCCGTGAAGCGGACGCCTTCGTGGATAAAACAGAAGGCGCCGAACGCCTCTTGGAAATTCTAAAAGAACTCCTGGATTGACCCATGTCTTTGAATGAAGGAGTTGTCCCTATTTGATCCCGGAGATGTGTCGCGGAAGGGTGATATTAAATTCGGTTCCTTTATCGATTCGGCTGTTTACCCGAATATTCCCGCGGTGTTTTTCAATAATCCCATGAACAACACTTAATCCTAATCCGGTTCCTAATTCTTTTTTCGTAAAAAACGGATCAAAAATATGATTTAGATCTTCTTTACTTATTCCCATACCGGTATCTCTGATCTTAATTAGTATTGTTCCGGCAGGTTCGGGACCAGCTTCAACAACAATTTTTCCGCCCTTCGGCAAAGCGTCTATCGCGTTCAGCAGAATATTCAAAAAGACCTGTTTCATCTGGACATAATCCGCTTCCACGACGGGTAATTGAGAATAAATTTTAGAGATCTCTATATTTTTTTTAACAAAATCGTTACTCAGAAAAATCAACGTATTGTCCAAGATTTCATCGATCTGAATCTTCTCCAATTTGAGAATGTCGGGTTTGGAAAAATTGAGCAGTTGTTTAACAATATTATTTATTGAATCTACGGACGCGGATACGATGGTATGGAATTTTGCTATAAATTCCGGGTCATTACATTTTTTTGGCAGATATTCCGTGAATGTTTTAATACTTGTTAAAGGATTCTTTATTTCATGCGCCATTCCCGCCGCGAGAGTGCTTATCGCTTTCAACTTCTCGGTTTTCTGCACTTCTTCTCTCAATAGGTCATTTTCAGCTCCTATCTGAACGATGGTGCCTTTAAAAAAATATTTGTCTAATATGTTCTGGATGTGATTTTTCAGCGGTTGAAAAATTATTATTGATACAATGACAACAAACAGCGACACCGAAAACGATCTATACCCCATATATATCCTGAACTTATCCTCGATCACGAGTATTACCGCGAAATAAAAGATCGATATTATCGTGGCCAAAACCGTATAAACAACCGTTTTTCTGATGATTACGTTAACGTTAAATAAATTATACGACACTATCGCGTACGCGAATACGGCTATACAGGATGTAAGAATAAATTTTGAATAAGGAAGTATTGCTATTCCTTGGTGAGGTAGAAAATCGAGCAGACCTCCCGCGTAGGCTATTATCGCCGGAAATATGATGTATTTAAGCAGGTTTTTACGCGCGGGCAAAGAACCGAGATAAGCTTTAAAAAGAAAAAACATCGAGACTATGCCGAATCCGAAAAGGTTAAATAGAAAAAAATAAAAGAATGACCCCTGCCGGGCCGCCCATGAATACATATTGATAACCCTTATGTCGCTAAGAAAATAAGGGGTGAAGCTTGAAACCGTCACCGCAATTCCGGAAAAATAGGCATATATCAGTAAATTCCTGTTTTTGATCTTCAGAAAAGAAACGATAAAGTGCAGAAATAACACGGAAACGAATAGCGCGACGCAATGCATCAGGCGATACCATAAAAGCTGATAGCCGAAATTTCCCGATATTGACCAGAGGAGACTCGCTAAATTCCACAAAGTTACAGCTGTGACAAAAGCGCTGAATTGTATATTGATCTTTGACCGAGGATTTTTCAAATACACAAAACCCGCGAAGAACATTAAAACTATAATGTTTACAAAAGGTATGGATAGATAAATATTTAAACTGTTCATGCCAGAACTCGCAGATCACCGGCTGTATCCGGATAATGTCTATTTTTCTGTATATCAAAACACTTTCCGCCAAAGAGTAGAAAAGTGTTTTGTAGAGGTAAGTGGCGGAGCACTGCTCGGCGAGGACGCCTCCCAGCACGTCCGCCACTTTTTCCGGTATCTCAAAACACTTTCCGCCAAAGGGTAGAAAAGTGTTTTGTAAAGGTAAGTGGCGGAGAGAAGGAGATTCGAACTCCTGGTACCCGAAGGCACAACAGTTTTCGAGACTGCCGCATTCAACCGCTCTGCCATCTCTCCGCCCGCGCCGGTAATTGTATCAAAATATAAACAATTTCTCCACTATTTTTATATCAACCTTAAAAACAACCTCGTAGGTTGAAACCTACGAGGTTGTTTTTAAGGTTTTTTTATAAACTTTTTAAACGTGACAAATTGCGGATATGTATGTAGAATAATAGGACATTTCAGATTAAACAAATACGCGGAGAGATGTCCGAGCGGTTTAAGGAGCACGCTTGGAAAGCGTGTGAGCTGTAACAGGTTCCCAGGGTTCGAATCCCTGTCTCTCCGCCATGTATTTTTCAACATATCCCCCATACCCCTTTTTTGTCAGTCAAGAGCAAACAAAAACCTCCAAACCCCGTACCAAATCTACATTTCCCAACAGCATATACTTTCACCCAACAACAGCCACCATCAGTTATCATTAGTCCTAAAACCAAACAATCCCACCCCAAGTGTGGTGGAAATGTGGTGGAAAAAATGTGGGACTGTCCCAAGCGAGCAAAGCGAGCGCGTGGACTGTCCCCATTTTTTCCGAATTTTGCACCCCCACCCAATGTGCCATCCCGAAATTTTGCACTCCCGGAATTTCGCGAAGCGAAATATCCGGGATCCCCATAAAAAAAGGACCCCCCGCATGAAAGGCTACCAATTCCTAGAAAACGACTTCTTCGCCCTCTGCCAAACAAGAGAGATCGGCAAAACCCCCATGCTCCTCTACATCTACCTCCGCGGCCTATACTGCCGCTTCCAAAAACCAGTCTTCTTCTGGCAAGACAAAACAATAAGAGCCCACCTCTCCATATCCCAAAGCACCCTATCAAGATCAAGAGCGTTCCTACAAAAACGAGGCGTAATAAAATTCCATAGCGGAAAAGGCACCCACCCAACCGAATACACAATGCTCGGCACAGTCCTCTTACCTGTCGTCAAAAAGACGACACCCCCTCGTCAAAATGACGCCTACTATCGTCATTTTGACGACCCCTTATATGCAAGTAAAGAAAGATTAAAGAAGGAGAACAATGGGGTCACAAGAGAACAGGGAGAACAATGGGGTCAGATCTCAACTTTCAACAAAAATGCTGACATAAAGGAATTTGAGAAAATGTTGAAAGTTGAGATCTGACCCCTTAATTGCTTTCCGGGAGCTATTTCGCTACTCCCTCCTAAAGTATTGACATTGTAGTTACAATGTGATACGCTTCTATTAGGGGGATAGCACAAAAAACGGATAAAAAAGGAATATATGCGGATAAATTCATTTGAATGGGACAAAGTTAATATAAGTCATATTGCTCGACATAATATTAAGCCGTATGAAGTTGAAAATGCTGTTGTGCTCAACAAAATATTTTTTAAAAAAGCGAGAGAAGGAAGGTATGTTGCGTATAGCGTAACGAATAGCGGAGCATATGTTATGATAGTGTTTATTTTAAAAAAAGGCGGTAAAGCACGAGTAATTACAGTGAGAGGAATGACCGATAAAGAAAAAAAGTATTATAAAAAAAGAAAAGGTGCAAAATGAAAAAAGCAATGAAAAAGACAAAAAAAATACCAAAGTTTAAATCAGAAAAAGAAGAGGCAAAGTTTTGGGATTCGCATAGTCCGCTCGATTATTCTGATGAATTTGTTGATGTCGAAAAACCAATGGAGATATCTCCTGCGTTGATAGAGAGAATTTTACAAGCAAATCAGGGCAGGAAGCAACTTCTTACATTGCGAATGACGCCCAAACAAATTGAGCTTGTAAGAAAAATAGCTGCAACCAAAGGATGTGGATATCAAACACAAATGAGGATGTGGGTTGTAGCAGGGATTGTTAAGGAGATTAAGGATCATCCAGAAATAGAGAAAATATTGGCTGAGAAAAAGTAGTTTACAATAGAAAATAGGTGTCCCTGTTTATCTCAAGAGACAGCTTTAGCCTAAAGAATTTTACTTCAGCTAAAGAAAAAGCCAAGGTTCTGTGCAGCACAGGAAGACAAGAGGGTCAGGGCTTGATATTTGACAAAACTGAATCTGCTAAATTGATCTAAAAAAATGTCAAATGTCAAGCCCCGACCCTATAAAGTTTTTTTACACGAATTGGGACAACAGGCAAAGGAACGTACTATATTTTGAAAGGGGCGCCAAAGGGGCATTTTATCAGATACAGACAGGTGTTTTACCGGAGTTCTGCCGGTGTTGTGATAGGGTACCTTTCTTGAATAATAAAGATTAGAGAGAGGATGATTATGAAAAAGAAAAAAACAGAAAACTCCAAAAATAAAGAGCTGTCTCTTATTCGTTCCTCGACAGCGGAATATTTGACTTTTGTGGCATCCGGAGGCAGTTCGGACGCTTCTGTGGAAATGCGCTATGAGAATGAAAATATCTGGTTGACGCAAAAGATGATGGCAACGCTTTATGATGTATCTATTCCTGCTATTAACCAGCATTTAAAGCGTGTTTTTGCTGATAACGAATTGGATGAATCGGCAGTTATTAAGGAATACTTAATAACTGCGGCTGATGGAAAAAATTACAAAACGAAACACTATAATCTTCAAGCGATCATTGCCGTTGGTTTTAAGATCGAAAATGAGCGCGCGGTTCAGTTTCGTAAATGGGCGAATCAGATTGTTAAGGATTACACAATTCAGGGTTGGACAATGGATGTGGAACGCTTTAAACGCGGCGGTAATTTAACAGATGAATTTTTTGAACGCCAGCTTGAGAAAATTAGGGAAATCAGGCTTTCTGAACGTAAATTCTATCAAAAGATAACAGATATTTACGCTATTGCTTTGGACTATGACTCTTCCGCGACCGCGACAAAACGATTTTTCGCGGCCGTTCAAAACAAACTACATTTCGCGGTTCATGGTAATACAGCGACAGAAGTTATTGTTGAGCGTGCCGACCACAAGAAAAAGAATATGGGCCTGACAAATTGGGATGGCGTCCCTAAGGAAAAAATTCATAAGTATGATGTTTCTATTGCGAAAAATTATCTTTCCGGATTTGAGCTTGGCCAAATGAAACGCATTGTTTCAGCTTACTTAGATATGGCGGAAATGCAGGCTATGAGAAAAATCCCCATGACAATGGAGGATTGGGAAAAGCGTTTAGGGGGATTTCTTAAACTTTGGGATCGGGAAATTCTGCAGGATGCCGGAAAAGTAACGGCAGAAATTGCTAAAACTCATGCTGAAAGCGAATTTGGAAAATACCGTATTATCCAGGATCGCTTTTTTGAAAGTGATTTTGATAAAGAAATTAAAAAGATGATACACGAAAGAAGTGAAAAGAAAAAAGACGAAAAAAAATAAGATTAAAAGGATGTGCAATGAAAAGGGTTTACTCAATTTGGCAGACAGCGTCTGCCAAATTGTTCAAACGATTAGAAAAGTCAGACATTGTCTGACCAATTACAAAAAAACGCAGACGGCATCTGCGAAATTCATCAAATATTAAAGGTGGTATTAAATGGCAAAAGATCATTTTGTAGCAAGGGACATAAATAGGGACTGGGCAGATTCAGGTTTCTAATGCAACAGTTTCGTTATACAATTAATGGAAAGGATAAAAGAGTTGGGATACAGATATTTCATTCCTAATTAATTTGTAAGCGGTGGAATCTTTCCTTTAATATTTCGATAAATTGGTGCTGTTTTTTTTTGTCAATCTTGGAAGATTTTATTATTTCTTTTATGATATCAAACTTTTTTTCAAATTTTTCATATCGAACTTTTGATGGGATATTTAGATATTCAGCTAACTTATCAAAATCTTCTCGGCACAATTTATTCTTTTTTTCATTAATGTTTATTGCTGAATCTTCCTCATCGGGAAGAACCAGTTTTGAACATACAATGTCATAAGCGGGGGTTAAACGGATATCGTTTTCATTTCTGTAAGAAATGGAGTAATTTTTTAAGTGGGCGTCGCCATTTCCGAGGAGGAAATTAAGCGCAACCCGTTCAAAAAACAATTGAACATCGTAACCCGGCGCGGAAGAGATTTCTTTCAATCTTTTACCTATTTGTTCTACTGAGCCCTTATATTTGTTTGTCTGTTCCAGAATTTGAGCAAAATCTTCCTGGTGAATTTTTACTCCTTTTTTTCGATCAAACCTTTTTACTACATAAGCAAGGCTTTTATCTTTTAGAGGAAGCAAACAATGAAGTGGAACTTCTATCTCTAGTTTTCTTGCGATATCCATACAGCATTGTTCGTTTTCCGGGATATTTGAAAAAGTTTGGGTTTGTGGTTTTAAAATATATTCCCCGCCTTCAGCTACAGCGATTAATATATTCTGTTTTTTATTCAACTTGACCGATAATTTAGGCTGAACCCCTGATAGGGAAAGTTTACCGGTCAGTTTTTGTGCTTCGCGAGACAGTTCTTTTAGGGTAAAATTGATAGAAGGACATCGCGGAGAATTAAACATTTTTTTAAGAAATTTTTCATTCATTTTTATTCTTCCACACGGGTTACAGTAACCGCGCCAATAGTATCACCACTAGTGCTTGCCAATAATAAACCAAAAGAATCTTTGTTGTCTACTTTTTGCGTTGAACTGACAATATTTAAATACCACCCTTCAGGAAGAAGTCCTTTGAAGAACGGAAATAATTCTTTTGAATGATAGGGTTTTTCTCTTACGGGTAAAGATATTGAAATCGGAAGATTTTTCTTTAAAAACGTGTGATCATATTGAAAAATATAACCCTCTTTGGTTTCTGTGAGATGTCCCGCCAATTCATTTTTATAAAAGACTTGAGCTTTTCTTAATGCATTCATCGGAAATGGTCCTTAAGTGTTATTGTCTATTTCTCACATTTCATGGTGTCTTGTATCGCATTCTTTTTTAATTCTAAATGATATCCCAAAAAATCCAAAACTTGCATAAGTTTATCGGTTCTTACTGTTATTTTAGCGTTTTCAAGCTCTCGCAAAAAACGCAAACCGACTCCCGCGCGTTTGGCAAACGCAATTTGAGTTAAACCGTTTTTCTTCCGCAAAGTTTTTATTTGAAGAGAAATGGTCTCTATGTATTGATGCAAATGGTCTTGATTCATAACAACTCAAATATATCACATAACGGGTATAAATTCAATATTTATTTATAAATCTTGTACCCGATAAGGTGCAAATTTGAAACTTTTATACCCTGTCGGAGGCATAAAATGCGTATTTATACCCTATGAGGTATACTGTGTTTGTGTGAGGGGTAAGACAATAGTGGGACAGACATGTATTTGTGCCCTTTTTGCGTGATCCTCTATCGGAATGGAAGAAAAAATGCAGAAAAATTTGCATTTTCAAAAAAACATGATATATCCACAACAAGATGACAACGACAAAAAACGATTACAAGAAATCAATCCTTTTATCCTCCGATAGTAACGATGAAATAATTGACAGGCTCATATAAAGGATCACATAATTTCACGTGTAAAAGATGTATAAAAGTATTGACAAATAGCCATACATAAGGTGTATTCTAAATATGACAGAGAAAACAAGTAATTTTATTTGGGATCCCAAAAAAGAATTGTTGAATATTCATAAACATGGGGTGGATTTCATGGCGGCAGTGGAAGCTTTTAAATATCCCAAAAGGAAAATTTTTGTTGGTTCAAAACATAATAAAAAAAAACCACGACTTTTTTGTTTGGGGGAAGTGCGAGGAAAAGTTCTAACCGTAAGATTTACGTATAGGGATAGTAAGATTAGAATATTTGGAGCCGGATATTGGCGAAAAGGGGTGAAATGTTATGAAGAAAACTAAAGATATGGATAAACCTATTGGAAAAATGACACAGGTGGAGGATTTTTTGCCTCCCCCGGGGGAATTAGTTCTTCCAGAGCGTATGGTTAAGGTTACGCTGAGGATGGAAGAATCAAGCCTAAAATTTTTTAAAGGGCAAGCCAAAAAACATCATACAAAGTATCAAAAAATGATTCGAAAGATTTTAGAGAAATACACGGCTAAGTATGCCGATAAATTTTAAGAAAAGAATAATGGAAAGGACAATTCGGAGGACGCAACACATAATTATTTTTATCCCCCTCTTTATCCCTATGGAGCGTTTCTTGTGGAGTGGCATAAATAGTTGTATTGTTTGAGGTTGTGTAGTTCGACTCGTGTCCCGGTCGAGACCCGCCCTTTGTTACTTAAGGCCCAAACTCGAAATTACATAAATAAGTTGTCGTTTAGGTTGTCATTTGATATACATGAAGTATCATGTTTAAGGCAAAATACATTTTTGAAATTTGATATCTTTACTTCAGCAAAAGAATGGGAGTGGATAGAGTTAACCTCTAAGCAGGTGAAAATATTGGGAAAAGTTAGAGAAAATGGAAAAATAACCAATAAAGAACTGCGGATAATGCTATGTGTGTCACGGCAGGCGGTTTTAAAAGAAATATCCAAACTTGCGGATGCGGGATTAATTGAGCTTGTTGGAAATGGAAGGAACGCGTATTACAGGTTTAAAGATATATAACCCGGATTGTACGTAAGAAACAAAAGACAGCAAGATGTTGATAAAATCCGGGTCTTTAGAGACTCTTCAACACGCGCCGCGAATTTTGTGGTCTATGGGACACTAATGGGTGTTGTCCCGATTTTTCCGCGATTTTTCCCCTCTATTTTTCATCTTGTCATTCCTCGGGCGCGCGGGAATCTATAACATAGGAATATTATGGTCCCCGCTTTCCAGACTGTGTCAAAAGTGGAATTTTGCGTTTCCTTTAAAAAATTTACTCCACATTTATATTATAGATCCCCGCATTCGCGAGGATGACAATTTTTTTTAGGTGTTCTTGTGGAGATCCCCGCATTCGCGAGGATGGCAAAACAGTATCAAAAGTTCTTTAACCCGGAAATAGGGGGTGTGGTTCCGATTTTTACGCCGCTATTTCCCTTTGATAGCGCGAATAATACGGTAAGGAGAAATTGGGGACGTTATATAGGGAAGAGTTCGTGGGTGATACAAGTTTTAGGCGCGCTATAATCCTCGAAAAATCTAACATTTTCACGTCAAGGATAAAATCCAACTTTTTTGCTACTAACTATATATTGTGCTTTTCTTGACAGGCATATCAATATATGGTATGTTTTGTTCTGTGCGAGAGAGGTATGATGGTAAGTTTGAAAGACGGAGGACCTCAGCCGTCAGCCGCAAAATGTTTTAATTCTTTGAGCGTCGGAGAGCTCCCTGCGTTAAATCAATAATTCAGAAAGGACACGGAATGTATTCAACGGATATTAAATTTGTCAGAAAACGTGACGGACGGTTAGAAGCTTTTGAACCTAAAAAAATCGAAGGCGCGATTTTTTCGGCGGCGAAAGCGGTAGGCGGGGAAGATGCCGAAAAGGCGCGCGTAATAACGAGACAGACAATTTCTTTTCTCGAAGTTTTGTATAAAGGCGGGAGGGTGCCTACCGTTGAAAATGTGCAGGACCTTCTTGAAAAAGTTTTAATCGAGAACGGGCACGCGAAAACCGCGAAAGCTTACATTCTTTATCGCGAACAGCACGCTAAACTGCGTCAGACGCGAGAGCTTCTCAGTGACGCCGTTAACATGGTGGATAACTATATTCAGCAGAAAGACTGGCGGGTAAAAGAGAACGCGAATATGGGGTATTCTCTGCAGGGGCTTAACAATTTTATTTCAACCGCTGTATCAAACAAATATTGGCTTAACCGGATTTATCCGAAAGATATTGCCGAGAGACATCTTGAAGGGGATCTGCATATACACGACTTGGGTTCTATCAGCGCGTATTGCTGCGGGTGGGATCTTAAAGATCTTCTCACGCGCGGATTCGGCGGAGCGTACGGCAAAGTCGAATCGAAACCGCCGAGACATTTTCGCGTGGCGCTTGGGCAGATAGTGAATTTTTTCTATACGCTTCAAGGGGAAGCGGCGGGCGCGCAGGCGTTTTCCAATTTTGATACTTTACTCGCGCCCTTTGTTCGTTATGATGATCTTTCTTATCCGCAGGTTCGCCAGTATATGCAGGAGTTTATTTTTAACATAAACGTTCCGACACGGGTAGGTTTTCAAACGCCTTTTACCAATATCACCATGGATATGACGATACCGGAGTCTTTTAAGAACGAGCCCGCTATTGTCGGAGGGGAAGCTAAGCCCGAAAAATACGGCGAGTTTCAACATGAAGCGGATTTGATCAATAAGGCTTTTTGTGACGTGATGATAGGAGGCGACGCTAAAGGCAGGATATTTTCGTTTCCCATTCCAACATATAACATAACGAAAAATTTTGATTGGGACAATCCCGATTTAAAAGGACTTTGGGAAATGACGGCAAAATACGGCATTCCGTATTTTTCAAATTTCATTAACAGCGACATGAATCCCGATGATGCCAGAAGTATGTGCTGTCGGCTCCGGCTCGACAATCGAGAGCTCAGAAAACGCGGCGGCGGACTTTTCGGGTCTAATCCGCTCACCGGATCTATCGGAGTTGTTACTCTGAATATACCGCGTTTAGCGTATATGTCGGCGGATAAAAAAGATTTCTACAAAGGACTTGATGAACTTCTGCGGATATCAAAAGAAGCGCTGGAAATAAAACGAAAAGTTCTGGAACAGCTTACCGCGCAGGGATTGTATCCTTACTCAAGTTATTATTTGGAAAATATCTTAAAAAAAGAAGGTACGTGCTGGGCAAATCATTTTTCTACGATAGGACTTGTCGGTGTGAACGAGGGGTGTCTTAATCTTCTGAAAGAAGATATCTCTCAGCCCAAAGGGAAAGCGTTCACGTTGGAACTCTTAAATTATATCAGAAATCGAATGCTGGAGTTTCAGGAAGAGACGGGACATTTATATAATTTGGAAGCGACACCAGCGGAAGGGACGAGTTATCGGCTTGCGAAAATAGACAAAGAAAAATTCCCCGGAATTATTACGCAGGGAACGGAAGATCCCTACTATACAAATTCGACAAATCTTCCCGTGAACTATACCGATGACCTTTTTGGAGCGTTGGATCATCAGGACGAGATACAGGTTCTCTATACGGGCGGAACAGTATTTCATATGTTTCTCGGCGAGCGGATAGAAGATACGGAAGCGTGCAAGAAACTTGTCCGAAAAACCGCCGAAAGTTATAAAATGCCGTATTTTACGATTTCACCATCGTTTACTATCTGTTCCGTTCACGGGTATATACCTGGCGAACATTTTAAATGCCCCTATGATCAGTCGGATGAAGAGACACAGGATTCCAAGAAAGAGGAGGTTCTATCATGAGCACGCCGCAAGAAAAAAAATGTGAAGTGGAAGTTTTCGCGAGAGTAACGGGTTTTTTTAGACCCGTTCAGTCTTGGAATCGAGGTAAAGTCGAAGAATTTAAAGACAGAAAAAAATTCAAGATTTTAGATAAAGAGGAAAAAAAAGAAAATGATAATAGCAGGGTCGCAGAAACTGTCGTTGGTTGATTATCCCGGGCATTTATCTTCTGTAGTATTTCTTCAGGGATGCAATTTTAAATGCGCTTATTGTCAAAATCCGGATCTTATACCATATGCCGAAAAGTTTGAGTTTTCAGAAAAAGACTTTTTTGATCATATATCCGGTCGAAAAAAGATGATAGAAGGGGTTGTTGTCACCGGCGGTGAGCCGACGATTCATAGTGACCTTCCCGTATTCTTGAAGAAAATAAAAAACGCGGGGTTTAAGGTTAAGCTTGATACTAACGGCTCTGATCCGCGTATGCTTGAACAGTTGATCAGAGACACTGTTCTTGATTATGTCGCGATGGATATAAAAACTTCTTTTTCTAAATATTCCGATGTGTCCAATGTGCCGGGTATTGCCGAAAAAGTAATTGAAAGTATCAGTCTTATCCTGCTTTCAACAACACCTTATGAATTTCGTACAACCTGTGTTCCGGGTATCGTGAACGAAGAAGATTTTAAGGTGATAGGCGAGAAGGTAAGAAACGCGAAACGGTATTGTCTGCATCAGTTTCAAAATACGATTACGTATAATAAAGAATTTCAAAAGATAAAACCATATTCAAAAGAAGAAATGCAAAAGTTTCGAGAGATTTTAGAAGGATTTGTCGAGAGTGTTGATGTCCGTGGTTTGGTGGGAAACACCGGCGATGTGCCGTTTAAAAGCGGGAAGTAAGTTTTAATAAAAGATCTTTTCCCGCCGCGATTTGTTCCGAGCTGTGTCTAAAAACAAAACAACCTCGCAGGTTGAACCTACGAGGTTGTTTTGTTTAGGTTGTTTTGTTTTTTCGCCGGAAAGTTTGGCGTCCCCGGGGAGACTCGAACTCCCGCAACCGGCTTCGGAGGCCGGTACTCTATCCATCTGAGCTACGGGGACTGCGCCCACAAAAAAATAAAGATCAAGCAGAACCATATTATACTGGTTTTTCGCCTTTATGTAAATCCTGCTTATTCGCGAGAGGTTCCCGCGATATAGTTTACTTAGTGTGATATCGTAGGGGCGCACCCGCGTGTGCGCCCTAATGCCAAATACGAAGAGAAAAGGGCGGACACATTGGTCCGCCCCTACGAAGGTGGCGGCGCGAAATGGATTGTAAAACGAGTCATTTGTTTAATATAACCAACCTCGTAGGGGCACATTGCATGTGCCCTTAAATTGCTGAAAGTCCTATTTTTGCTGATTTATATTGACAATGTCGTGAAAGTCTAGTATATTTTTTAAAAAGAGAGTTTAACAGTTTAAAGACAAAGGAGGTGTTTAAATGAATAAAGCTGATTTTATTAGCGCGGTTGTTAAGAACGGTAAGTATGAAACGAAAGCCGAAGCTACAAAAGCTTATAGCGCTGTGGTTAGTGCTCTTTCCTGGCGTTTAAGCAAAGGCATCGCGAAAGACAGAGTTATCCGTCTTCCCGAGCTTGGGACTTTCAAAATGAAGATCAGAAAAGCCAGAACCGGTAGAAATCCGCAGACTGGTAAAGCCATTAAGATCCCGTCTAAAAAAGTTGTTTCTTTTAAGACAGGAAAAAGTCTTTCTACCAGCCTGTAATTGTTTCTTTGCTATTTTTAAAGAACACGTCCCCCGTTTTATTCAAACGGGGGACGTTGTTTTTAGGGAAGCTTAGAGCCTTAATAGATTCCCGCCTCCGCGGGAATGACAAGGCGTGGATCTTTTAATAAAGGTTATTTGAATTTTAACGGCTTTACGATATAATGAAAATGATTTAAAAAAATGTTTAATGAACGCCACGGAAAAAAAGGACAAAATGATTACGATCAACGAAATAGCAAAATTGGTTGAGGGGACTGTTTCCGGCGACGGCACTCTGCGGATCAAAGGGATATCCGCTTCGGACTACGCGGGAGAAGGTGATATGACTTTTGCGCTCAATGACGAGAACCTGAAACGCGCGGGGGAAAGCAACGCGTCCTGTGTTATGGTTACGCGCCAAACAGCAAATTATCCCAAAACAACAGTTTGCGTGAACGATATGAAGCTTGCCATGACAATTTTGTATAATGCGATGGTGGAAATAAGCCCGCCGCATGGGGGAAGCATTCATTTAACAAGTGTTATCGGAAAAAACGTTAATTTGGGAAAGAACGCTTCAATAGGAGCTTTTGCCGTGATAGGCGAAAACGCGCAAATAGGCGAGAATACGCAAATAGGTGATGGGTGCAATATAGGAAAGAATGTTAAAATAGGAAATAATGTTCGTTTATATCCGAATGTTACGATTTATGATAACATCGTGATCCGCAATAAGGTGATTATCCATTCCGGAACGGTTATCGGCGCGGACGGATTCGGATATCTCCCAATGGGCGCAAAGACATATAAAGTTCCGCAATTGGGAACTGTGATAATTGAAGATAATGTTGAGATCGGCGCTAACACCTGCATAGATAGAGGTACTTTTAAAAACACAATAATAGGAAAAGGAACTAAACTTGATAATTTGGTGCAGGTCGCGCATAACGTGGAATTGGGTGAAAACATAATGGCGGCGGCTCAGACAGGTATTGCCGGGAGTACGACGGTTGGAGCTAATACCCTTATTGGCGGGCAGGCAGGGATCTCGGATAATATTTCGATCGGGAAAAACGTGAAAATCGGGGCTAAAACAGCGGTTCATGGCAGTGTTGAGGATGACCTTGTCATTTGGGGATATCCATATAGGGAAGCCGGCGACGCGAAAAAACTGCATGGACTATTCTCCATATTTCTTAAAAATATGAAAAAAATAAGAAAACTTATCAGAGAATTGCCGGAATAGAAATTAAAAGAAACTTTTGTAAGGCGGTAAAAATATGATTATTTTAACGGGCGGCGCGGGATTTATAGGAAGCTGTTTTCTTAAAAAGCTTAACGATGAAGGCGTGAGCGATATACTCATCGTGGATCATCTTGAAAACAGTGAAAAATGGCGCAATCTCACCGGGAAAAAATTTCGTGATTACATTCAAAAAGATGATTTTCTTTCAAAGATTGAAACGGGTAAAATATCCAAACCCGATCATGTTATTCATATGGGGGCATGCAGTTCCACAACGCTTACGGATGCCGCCTATTATCTTAAAAACAATTATGAATATTCAAAAAGTTTAGCGAAATGGGCGCTTAAATGTAAATCCGAATTTTTATATGCTTCTTCCGCCGCGACTTACGGCGATGGCAGACTTGGATATAATGATTCGGATGAAAACACAAAAAGACTGATCCCGTTAAATATGTATGGATATTCGAAACAGCTTTTTGATCTGTGGGTGCTGAATAATGACCTTAGCGGAAAAGTAACGGGGCTGAAGTTTTTTAATGTGTTCGGTCCGAATGAATATCATAAAGAAGACATGAGAAGCGTGATATGTAAAGCCTTCCCTAAAATGCGCCAAGAGGGGAAAATACAGCTTTTTAAATCTTATCACGCGGGTTATGCCGACGGTCAGCAGAAAAGAGATTTTATTTATGTGAAAGACGTCCTCGAAGTTATGTATCATTTTTTCAAGAACCCGCGAGCGGCCGGTATTTTTAATTTAGGGACCGGTCAGGCCCGAAGTTGGAATGATCTTGCCCGGGCGATGTTCGCCGCGTTAAATAAAAACCCGCAAATTGAATATATGGATATGCCTGAGTCTCTCCAGGAAAAATACCAATATTTCACGGAAGCCGATATGTCAAAACTGAAAGACGCCGGATGTGATTTTAAATTTCGGAGTCTTGAAGACTCAGTCAAAGATTACATCGGATATTTGGAAAAAGAAGAATATATTTGAGAAGTCGGGGAGTTCCTCCCTCTTTAATCCCGTAGGGGCACATTGCATGTGCCCTCTTATAATTCGGATAAAGAAAAAAACTCGGACACATGGGTCCGCCCCTACGAAGTTGGCCCCGCAAGATGGATTGTAAGTCGGATTTAAGCGTATCTCTCGAATTTTTTTGTTTCAGGATTGAAGAGGGTTATCAGGTTGCGTCCATTATCTTTAGATTCATATAGCGCGTGGTCGGCTTCACTTATGAGGTATTCCGATTTATAATCTTCGTGCCCGTCATATGAAGCGACACCCATGCTTAAGGTGATATGATTTTCAGTTCGGCCGATTTTTAATGGTGTGTGAGAAACTTCGTTTTTTATTCTGGAAGCGATTTCTACCGCCTGATCGGTCAGAGTTTTTAGTCTTTTAGCTATATTTTTAGCGTCTTCAAAACCGGTTTCAAGAAGAAGCACGGCAAATTCTTCACCGCCGTATCTGGCAACAATGTCGGAAGTTCGGACATTTGCCGTTATGATTCCCGCCACGATTTGTATCGCTTTGTCTCCGGCAAGATGACCGAGAGTATCATTAAATTGTTTAAAATGGTCTATGTCGCACATGATCAAAGAAAGCGGATGTTTATATCTTTTTGAGCGGCCGATTTCATGTTCCAAAAGATCCTTAAAATATTTGTGGGTATGGAGTCCCGTAAGTCCGTCATGAACCGCTTGATATTCGGCTATACGTTTTTGTTGTTCTATTTTTGTGCTGTATTCCCGATAAAGCAAAAGCCCCAGAAGGAGTAGAAGAAGTATAGCGAAAAATATACGGGTGAGATAGAGCATATGACTGTATTCCTGAAGACCTTTTTTGTATTCTTTATTAATATCGTAAATCAAGAGAGTGCCGATTTCCGTATTGGCGGACTTTATGGGGTAGACATATTCCGCGTTTAAAATGTCAATTTCTTTAACGTTGTTTAACACGCTTTGCATCGTGCCGTCATTGTCGCGATAGATGAAATTTACGCTTAAAAACGGGATGTCATTATATTTACTGATGAAGTCATGGATATTGTCTATCGTAGGAGAGGTAACTTCGCTCTTAAAACTTTGATATATGGATGAAGAGAGGCGTTCCGCGCGTTCCAAATTATATCCGGCGGGTTTTTCGATAAAATATCTGTACATAATGGTGCTTTGCTTGTTCAGCAGAAAATTAAAAAGAAGCCAACTGATCACACAGAGGAGGAAAATGTAAAAAACGAAACGGATTTTAGAAAATAAAGATTTTTTCATGATTTATTGATAAACAACACAAAAGCAGTAAGCGATCAACCCTACACTACTGTATTATAACTTTTCCCCCATAAAAAGCCAACCCCAAATTCCAAAATCCTTCTTTCCCCGCCTCCCCCCACGACCCAACATAGTTATACCAATTACAGAAAATAATTACCCAAAATGATCAGAGATCCCGGCTCAAGGTCGGGATGGCAAATTAGGCAACCAAAACACCAACCTCGTAGGTTGTTTGCGGCCTAGTTATGTCAACTACACCACCAACCTCGTAGGTTACTACCAACCTCGTAGGTTGGTAGTAACCTACGAGGTTGGTGGTGTAGACTTTTAATCTATCGTAAGGGCACGGCATGCCGTGCCCTTACTGGATATTCCCAAAAACAAATTGTAGGGACAGTCTCGACCGTCCCTGTTCAATAAAAGGATTTTAATTATTGCGGACGGTATGTTATTATGGAATAGTTTAATCTAAGTGATTTTTTAACGAAGGGAGAGGCAGATGGATAAAACCTATAAGTCTAAAGATATCATTCAGATGGCGATTCAGGCTAAAACTAAAGGAATTGATCTTTATCTGGCGCTCGCCGCGAACAGTGAAAATTATCATGTTGGAAAACTTTTTACCGAATTCGCTAAAGATGAAAATAGGCATAAGCTTGAACTTGAAAAATGGATGAGGTCTTTTAAAAAAGAAGCAATGGAAGAGGCTTATCCGGGTGAAAGTGCGCTTTATCTTAAAGCGCTTGTCGATGCCGGCACTTTCAATTGCGCCGCCGCGGAAAAAGAAGCGTTGGAAAAAACAATAAACGAAGAAAAAGCACTATCGGCAGGTATCACTTTTGAAAAGGATTTTATGCTTTTTCTGCACGACCTTCGACAGCACGTGAAAGATGCCGATGTTGAAACAATAGATTCGCTTATAGATGATGAGGTTCAGCATATAAAAGAAATGTTTCACCTCAAAGAAAAACTAACCGGTAAAAAATAAGGTCAGTCTGAAAGAGTCACAGGAGTAAGTTTTCTTACGGAATTGCATAGGAATATTTTTTCACTCGCGATGATGTCTTCTCTAAACAAAACTTTCTCTTCTATTTTGAAGTCTCCGTTTTGAATGAGGTTTTTTCGATATACTCCGTCCAGAAGTCCGCAGGATACGGGCGGCGTGAAATATTTCCCGTTTTTTCGGATTATTATGTTAGTGATAGTCCCTTCGGTTACTTCGTTCCCGGAGTTCATAAAAATTACGTCAAAGAACCCTTTTTCTCTGTATTTTTCATATTCCCGGTCGTATAGGGCGCGGTTAGTAGTTTTATGATAAAGAAAAAGATTAGTTTTTTCAGTACGTTTTTCTGAAATGATCGTTTTTTGAGGAACACCAGTTGGTTCCGGCAGAATAGTTGATGTTATCTCAAGCGTGCCGGATGGATGTAAAACGAGACGAACACGATATTTTTCTTCGGATTTAAATTTTTTCTGAAGTTTTGAGAACGTGTCCATAACGATTTTTTCGTTATAAAGACAAGAAAACTGCGTAGCGCTTTTTTTGAGTCTATCCAAATGTAAAGCAAACAGAAAATAGTTACCGTTTTCCCAAAGAAGGGTTTCAATAATACCAAAATCCTTCGGCAAGGAAGGCGCGGCCCACACTCGTAGCTCCGGGATCTTGTTGTTTTTATAACTGCTGGTATGTAAATTCGACTTCATTGACTAATATTATAGATGTGATACAATAAAAACTCAATATTTTAGTTCCTCGATCGATCGGGTCCCCAGTTATCGGTGTGCCAGTGGCTCAATGGATAGAGTAGCGGCCTACGAAGCCGTTGGTTGCAGGTTCAAGTCCTGCCTGGCACGCCAAAAACGTTAAAACGCTGAAGTCAATATAATCTCTGAAGGATGCGGCGAGAAATGTGATTAAAGGAGCGGCATTATAATGCTTAGAGTCAAAATGTATCTTTTGTTGGGGGTGCTTTTTGCTGTTATTTATGCTGTAATGACAGTAATAGGGCTATATCTTGGTATTGCCAACTTCTATTTTTATTTTATTCTTTCCTTAGGGCTAATGTTTCTCCAATATATGATCGGCCCGAAAATCGTTGAATGGTCTATGAAGGTTAAATATGTTGGTGATAACCAGTATCCGGCTCTGCATCGCGTGATAGAAGATCTATCAGAGAAAGCGGGTATCCCGAAACCCAGATTAGGTATTTCTCAAGTCGCGATACCGAACGCGTTTGCTTTTGGAAAAAACCCGGCTGACGGCAGGGTATGTGTTACTGAAGGGATAATGAGTCTTCTGAATGAAGATGAGCTCAGAGCCGTTTTGGGACACGAGATATCGCATATAAAAAACCGTGATGTTTTAACCATAACACTTCTTTCGGTTATCCCGATGATCTGTTATCGTATTGCTTGGCATTTTTTGTGGTTTGGAGGAGCGGGAAGAAGGCGGGAGGGAAGTCCGGTTTTGATCGGGATCGCGGCATTTCTTTTTTATTTTCTTACGAATCTTTTGGTGCTTTACGCTTCGCGTATCCGAGAATATTTTGCCGATAAAGGGTCGATCGAGCTTGGCAATAAGCCGAGTACTCTTGCTTCAGCGCTTTATAAACTGGTTTACGGGTCGGCAAGAATGGATAAGAGAGCGCTTAAAAACGTTGAAGGGTTAAAGGCTTTTTTTGTCAATGACCCGTCACAGGCGGTGAAAGAAATACGTCAGTTGAAACAGCTGGATCTGGACCAAAACGGCACTATTGACGCGCGTGAATTGGAAGTTCTTCGAGAGAAAGACGTAAAATTAAGATTCGGAGATAAATTGATGGAACTTCTCAGCACTCACCCCAACATGCTTAAGCGGATAAAACATTTGTCGAGTTTTGAAAAATAAAAAAATGTTTATTCTTAATTGGTTTTGATATGACAAAGACGCGGAATCAAGTGATTTTGTTAAAGAAAGTAGTAACCGTGTGTTTCACTCAAGGAGCGGAGTGGAACAGGCGGATTTTTTTTGTACAGTGAAGCCCGGGGGGGGGTAAGGGGATTTCTTTTGATAATACGCGAAAACTAAGATAGGAGATTATATGATAGAGATTAAAGATGTTTCTATGCGTTACGGGTCGGTTCAAGCGCTTAAAAAAGTTTCTTTTGACGTGCGTAAGGGGGAAGTGTTAGGGCTTTTAGGGCCTAACGGAGCTGGGAAATCAACTTTGATGCGGATATTGACAACTTTTATTTATCCAAGTGAAGGAACTGCCGTTCTAAACGGGTTTGACATCCGAGAACAGGCTCTCAAAGTCAGAGAACAGGTGGGTTATTTGCCTGAGAATGTTCCTTTATATATGGATATGCGGGTTGACGAATATCTTACATTTGTGGGGAAGGCGAGAGGAATTGGATCCTTAGATCTTGTGCGCCGGTTTAAATGGCTGAAAGAAGCCTGCGGGATAGTTTCAATTTGGAAAAAAAACGTACGTGAAATTTCGAAAGGGTTTTGTCAGCGTGTGGCGCTCGCGCAGGCGTTAATTCATGATCCGCGGGTTTTGATTCTTGACGAACCCACAACGGGACTGGATCCTGTGCAGATTATAGGTATTCGCGAACTGATCAAAGAACTCGCGAAAGACAAAACGATTATATTTTCGACGCACATTCTTCAGGAAGTGGAAGTGTTGGCAGGGCGGATCGTTATCATAAATGAGGGGGAGATTGTCGCTCAGGGCACGCAAGATGAATTGGCGGCGCAGGCGATGAAATATCGGTATTTTGTTCTTGAAGTAAAAGATACGAGGGATAACGCAGAGAAAGCTTTGTCAGGGTTGACGCGCGCCAAAGAAATTGTTTTTAAGGAAGAAAAGCCGGATGGATTTGTTCGTTTTGAAATAAAAAGTTTCTTCGATGACAATAATGTTTGGAGAGAAATAGACGATTTGATAAAAGCGCGCGACTGGCCGGTCAAAAAGTTTACAGAAAGACCATGCAGTATGGAAGATATATTTATATTTCTCTTGGAGAACCATAAATAGACTAAAAACGATATCTCGGTATTACATAATAAAGGAAGGGAATATATGAAAAAGATCAGTCAATGGAAAACAGTTTTCGAAAGGGAACTATCCGCGTATTTCAATTCACCCATAGCCTACATTTTTATTATCGTGTTTGTTCTTCTTACTTCGGGGATATTTATGTCCGAATTTTTTCTTATCGGTAACAACGATATGCGCGGATTTTTCGGAATGCTGCCTGTGATCTTGGGGATGTTTATACCCGCGATTACGATGAGAATATGGGCGGAAGAGAAAAGCGGCAACACCTTTGAGCTTTTATTCACTTTTCCCATGAAAACAAACCAGTTAGTGCTCGGCAAGTTTGCCGCGAGTTTTGTGTTTTACCTTATAGCTCTGGCATCAACACTTGAGGTGCCTATTATGCTTTTTTGTGTGGGGAAACCGGATATTGGACCTATTATCGGCGGATACATAGGCGCACTTTTTCTCGGAGCGTTTTTCTTGAGTGTCGGAATTTTTATTTCCGGGCTGACAAGAGACCAGATCGTCGCTTTTATCGGCACGATGATAGTATGTTTTTTCTTCTATTTATCGGGGCTTGATTTCATGGCAGGTGTAATTGACGGCTGGATGAACGGAGTCGGAAGTTTCCTGAAAGAGTATTTTGGTGTTGTTCGTCATTATGCCGCTTTTACGAAAGGTGTAATTGATAGTAAAGATATAATTTATTTTGTGGTGATGACAGGGATCTTTTTGTCTTTAAACGTGTTTTCACTGGAAGACCGGATGAAACCTAAAGCGAAACTGTTTTTTGCCGGAGCGGTAGGTATTTCTCTGGGGATTGCTTTGGCAATCAATTTTTTGTCTTCGGATATATCTGTCGGCAGATATGATTTCACGGAAGGTAAACTTTATACCGTAACAAAAGCTTCAAAAAATATACTTAGGGATTTAAAAGCCCCCGTAACGGTTAAATTATATATTTCCCCCGAAGAGAAGATGCCTACCGCGTTCAAAACACTGGAGCAGGACATAAAAGATAAACTTGATGAATTTAAGATCGCCTCCGGCGGCAGGCTTTCGTATAAAGTTTTTCATATGGAACCGGCCCATTCCGAATCGGGTCCCGGCGCGGAAAACGCGCCAAAAGATTCTTTAGAAGAGTCGGCTGAGAAAAAAGGTATTGTCCCTTTTCGCGTTCAGAGCATCGAGCAGGATGAGATGGGAATAAAACTGGTTTATTCGGCAATGTCCGTAGCGTATAAAGAAAAACCAGAAGAAATTATTCCTCGGATCATTCCGAGGGAAATGCACAATTTTGAATATAACCTTCTCTCGAAGATTTACCGTATGACGCTTTCCAAAAAACCTTCTGTCGCGTTATTCGCCCCATATCAGGAAAAAAAGATGAATGCTCAAATGGTGGAACTTTTGAGACAGCTTGGACAGGATGTCTCTTCAGAATATAGGGAAGACAAATATAATGTTCTTGAGGCGATGCTTAAATATGAAGATTATGAAGTTAACAGAATACTTTTGACTGAAGGTGAAGGAATTCCTCAAGAAACGGACACGCTGGTGATCGTAGCTCCCAGAAATCTTACGGAACGGCAGAGATACGAGATCAGCCGTTTCTTAGCTGAAGGAGGTAACGTTTTTATCGCCGCGCAAAATTATGAGTATGATTATAGTATGGTCTCGGGAAGAGGCCTAAACATCACTCCCAGGAAGAACCCGCTCGGCATTAATGAACTTTTAAAAGATTATGGCGTGACTTTTGACGAAAAGATCTTAATGGACGAAAAAAATGAAATGTTATCCGTTTCGGGCGGAGCGAATCTTGGGCCTTTCTCGGTGTCCACTCCGGTAAAAATACCTATACAGATCATGGTTGACCAGACGACAATGAATCAGAAAGTTTCGATTACGGGGCGGCTGGAGGCCATATTTTACGCGTGGGGAACGGCGCTCGAAATAGACGACGCGCGGATTAAAGAAAACGGACTCCGGCAAACGATGCTGTTTACCTCAAGTAAAAACAGTTGGGAAGTGCCTTATCATCCCGGTACGTTAACTGCCGAAGATATAGCAGTTACAAATTCCGAGAAGAAAGATAAGAAACCGCTCGCGGTAATGTGGGAAGGTCAGTTCCCGGACGTTTTTAAGAATAAGAAAATCCCCGAATGGACAGATGCCGGCGATCGAGAAGCAATTTCGGAAAATGCCGCCCAAACAACCGAGGCTGAATCCGTACCTTTAAATCTGAAACCCGGCAAACTTCTGATTGTGGGGTGTTCGAAAATGTTTGAGGAAGAGATCATAAAAGCCAGCGGCGGGATGATCATGTTTTTTATGAATTCCGTCGACGCGTTAACCCTCGGCGGCGAACTTGTTGACATCAGAAGCCATCAGCCGGTTAGCCGGGCGATTTCCCCTGTAAGTAAATCCGGAAAATTGTGGTGGCGGTTTATGACAGTATTTTTCATGCCGATAATGGTGGTTATTGCCGGCATAATAAGAATGATTTTACGCCGGAGAGAAAAAGAACGATATATGAGAACATTATCTTTAGAAAGTGAGACAAAGATATGAAACTGAAAAACTTGATAATATTGGGAATCATTTTTGTTTGTTTGGTAACGGTGATATTTGTGAAAAAAAATGTTACCCCGGAAGTGCCCAAAGAAGAAGTCTTCCGCGACGTGATCCAATCTCCGATCAGCCTCGGCGTAATTAATGAGTGCGATATTGTGTTAAAACACGCTTCCTCCTCTGCCGGTAAAAATACGACGGAACTGAATTTTAAAAAAGAAGATGGCGGTTGGATTCTTAAAAACGTTTATAACGCGCGTGTGAACGAAAAAGAGTTAGAGACGTTTTTAGATAACCTGGATGATCTGAAAGGCGAATTCAGGTCGGATAAAAAAGAACTGTTTGAGGATTATGGAATAAAGGATGAGGAATCCGTGCATATAATCCTTCGGGGAGCCAATGGCGCGGAGATTACGCATTTGGTAATAGGAACGAAAAAACCGGATTGGGGTCATAATTTTGTAAGAGACGCCGGTTCAACCGAAGTTTACATAGCGGATAAAAACATTTTAGCTTCTTTAGGTTTTTGGGAAGATGTTCTTCCCGATAAGCTTGACAAAAAAAGATGGATAAATACGGACATAATAAATTTTGACCCGGAGGAAGTCGCTTTTATAAATATATCCGAACAAATTGACGCCCGCGAAAAAGAAACGCGTCTCGATCTTACGCGGGAACTCTCCGGCGGTGAAAAGAAATGGAAAACCGCAGACGATTATTCGTTCAGTTTAGATCAGGACAAAATAAAAGAATATTTGGGAACTATAAAAAATATTAAAGCGAGTGAAGTGGTTGACCCTGAAGAGCCGGGACATTTTGATTCTCGGCTGTTGCGGCTAACGGTCGGTAAGAATAACGGTGAACAAATTGTTGTTACGCGCGGAAGAAAAAAGGAAAACGGACCCGGCGGTTATGTTAAGGTCGCCGGGGAAAAATATGACTTTCTTGTTTCGGATTCGGTTTTCAATGGTTTAGAAAAAAACTCCGCTGACTTTCTATCGAAAAACCTTTTCGACTTAAAAGAGGAGAATGTCAAAGAGTTAAATATTAATGACATAGAAAAACGAAAAAAATATACGGCAATAAAGTCTTCCGAAAGTCATCTGTGGAAAACAAAAAGAGGCGCCCTGATCGATAAAACCAAAATAGAAGACATTATTCAAAGCATAGACAGCATAAACGTAAAAATGGTGACAGACGCCGAAGTGCCGAAAAAAAATATTCTCACGTATATAATCACAAAAACCGACGGCCGAAGATGGGTCCTTGAGATCAGTGAAGAAATAACCACGTCTGGCAAACAATATCACCTTCTAAAAATAGAAGGAGACCCCCAAAAATATTATATAGAAAGTAATAACGTAAAAGTCTTAAAAGCAATTCTCGCTTGTTTGGCATGACCCCCCCCCTTTTTTTTTGCTATCCCGGGCTTGACCCCAGGGCTGGCTCATGCTGTAATGTTTTTTACTAACATTCACCTCCGTCCAGTCTCTGACACCACCAACCTACGAGGATGCACTCCCACTATCCCCGAATTCCCCTACCAGATCGGCTCATGTAGCATGAGCCGACCTCGGGCTTGACCCGGGATCTCGTATGTCCCCAAGAAACAGTCTAAACACATAAATACACGCACTTATTTCGTAGTTTAAAATGTGCAATTAATTAACGTAATTGGTATTACCACCAACCTCGTAGGTTGGTAGTAACCTACGAGGTTGGTAGTTTGGGAGACTCGGGGTGACGCGGCATTATGGCGCGAATCGTTTATCAATGATACGGATTAGTTTTTTACCGTTTTTGCGGAGACTTTCGGGGGAATAAAAAATAAAATCAGTTTCGAATATTCCAATGGACAAATTTTTCCAGAGATCCGGATATTTCAGTTGGATACTGCTGAGGACTTTATCCTTTATAGTGTCTTTTACGGACTCGTTCCGAAGTTCAAGATGGAACTCCATGACTTCCTTTACTCCGCGTAAGAGGAAAACTATTTGCCAATCTTGTGTTAACCCGCCGAGGTCTTTTAAGATTTCTTCGAAGAGCAGGGGGTAGAGGTTCCCGCCGGATGTTACGACCATTTCGTCCGCGCGTCCGCGAAGTTTAGCAAGCTTGCGAAACGGAAGTCCGCACGGGCAAGGTTTTTCAATAAGAGAGCTTATGTCGTTATTTTTATATCGTATGAGAGGCATACACCTGCGGTTTAATGTGGAAAAAACCACTTCGCCGTAGTTCTCGGCGTTGGTATTTACCACTTCAACATAAAAATTATTCTCATCAATGTGATAATCCACGCAGTCGACTGAAGGTTCAAAACCTATGATCCCGGCTGATTCAACTGTTCCGTATACCATACGCACTTCCGCGCCCTGCCATACTTTTCTCATCCAGGCTCTCGCGTTATCCGGCATGGCTTCCGCGCCGCCGATCAAAAGTTTTAAAGGATACGATCCGCGCGCTTCGGCGATTTCCGTAAGTTTGATGAGCCATGTCGGTTCACCGATAATAACGTTAAGGTTATATGTCGGTATGCGTTTATACACTTCCATCGGGTCGATCTTGCCGGCGGTGAGAACGAAAACTTTTGAGTTTTCGATCCCTTTTTGAGTGATAATTCCCGGTATCCATACACTAAAATCAAGCGCGTTAACTATACGGTCTTTTTCGGTTAGTCCTCCGAGAAAAAGTCCCGCCGAGACAAATTTTCCGATTGTGGTCAGCTCCTCTTGTGAGAGATATATTCTTTTGTTCTTACCTGTGGTTCCTGAAGACTCAAACACCATATGCGGAGCCTGACATAAAAATTCTTCAGCGTGTTCCACTATATCGGATGGGGTCGTGAAAAAATTCCCCAAGTCCCGAGGTGATTTTATTTTCGCGGGGTTTATATTGAGGTTCTTAAACTTTTTCCGGTAAAATGGTGAGTTTTTATACGCGTATTTTATAAGGCGTTGGAAAGCCGCTTCTTTTTTCCAGTCAAGCACCGAGCGAGGCGTTTTTTTTAAAACCGAACCTAACATTCGGGCCGGTGAGGACATAATGATTTTATCCGCGAAATTAACCAGCATGGTTTTATCCCTTCTGCTTTAACGCTTTTATCAAAGCTTCTTCGAAAAGCTCCACGCCGAGATCCATTTCTTCTTTTGTTATGTAAAAGTTCGGCGCGAGCGTAAAAGTATTCTTATAGTATCCGCCGATATCAAGCACTAACCCGCGTTTTTTACCCCCTCCCGCGGAAAGCTTACCGCTAAGCCCGATCTCTTCTATTTTTTCTGTCAATTCTCTGTCGGGCGTATATCCGTCTTTCTGACACATTTCAACCCTGATCGCGAGCCCCAATCCTTCGACATCACCTATTTCGGGATATTTTTGCTGAAGCGCTTTAAACCGGTCGGTAAGATATTTACCTTTTTCGGGAATGCTTTCGGCAAAATCCGATTCTCCTATCAGCTTTAACACTTCAAGCCCGACGGTTGTCCCCAAAGTGTTTGATGAAAAAGTTGAATGTGTGGAGCCGGGAGGAAATACATCGGGTGAAATGAATTTTTCTTTCGCCCATACTCCCGAAATAGGGTTAAGCCCGTTGGTAAGGGCTTTCCCGAAAACAATAATGTCCGGAATCACGTCAAAATGTTCTATACCCCAAAATCTTCCCGTACGGAAAAAACCCATTTGAATTTCATCATCCACCATCAGGATATTGTATCTTTCGAGGACTTTTTTTAATCCCTTAAAATAACCGTGGGGAGGTATAACATAACCGCCGGTTCCCTGAACCGATTCAATAAAAAAAGCCCCGAACTCGGACGCATTTGTTTTTTTGTCCACAACCGAATAATATTCCGTTTCAAAAAGACGTTCAAAAAGTTTCAGACAGTGGAGAGAACAGGATTCCTTTTTTTTGTCATAAGGACACCTGAAACAGTAGGGATAGGGGATAAAAAATGCCCGGTCTCCGAAATGTCCGAAATGTTCTCTATACCTGAAACTTGAAGTTATCGCTGATGCTCCGAGGGTTCTGCCGTGATACCCTCCCATAAACGCGAAAGAGAGATTGCGTCCGGTATGGTTTCTTACGAGTTTCATCGCGTCTTCGATCGCGCTTGCCCCGCCGACATTAAAATGAACGCGTCCCTTTTCTTCAAACGTGATTTCCATTTTTTGCGCGATTTTTGCCGCGAGAAGTATTTTTTCTTCGTGAAGATATTGGCAGGCAAGTTGAGGTAAAGAGTCTATCTGGTTTTTAAGCACAGAATTAAGGCGTTCGTTTTTATATCCGAAATTTGCCGCTGAATACCACATCTGAAGATCAAGATATTCCGTGCCTTTGGTGTCATATAAAAAACAGCCTTCGGAACGTTCAAAAATATTCGGATTCGGCACATAATGAACAGTATCTCCCCACGAGCAGTATTTTGCTTCCAGTTTCAGCAGTTCTTTCTGCTTTACTCTATTCCGGAATGATTTAAATGTTAGTTTTTGTTTGAGATTCATTTTAAATCCTTTCGTAATTTGTTATACACATCTTTCAAAGACTTAAATGGTACATACGATATTTTTTCCCGTTTCAGAACTTTGCTCAAATGATCCTTCGCGAAAACCATATCAGCATGCTTTGCCGGACACACGTCAGAAAGTCCGTCACCGATATATATCGATATCGCGCCAGTCGGCGTGTTTCGGAACATATTTTTCTTTTTACAATGAGCGCATCTCAAACATTTATTGTTCGTAAAAGGAAACTTGGTGAGAATTCTGTTTCCCGAGAACGTCATGCTGTTAGAGAACACCTTTATGCCTTTTATCCCGTGCGCTTTTAAAACATACTCTATGAAATAATCGAAATTATCACTTAGAATTATAGGCTTAATTTTTTTTGATTCAAGAAAAAGCGCTGTTTTTTTGAAATAAGGATCAAGCTTTATCTCCGCGAGATACGCGTTTATCTGTTTTTTTGTGACGCGAACATCTTTCATTTGACCTTTAAGACATTTTCGCGATCCGAGCTTACCGCTTTTCCACTCTTTTTCCAATTTAAGCCAATTATTGCTTGTGGAATAATCTATAAGAACAGAATCAATCGTGTCCCGTAAAGTAATAGTATTATCAAAATCGAAAAAGACCGCTGTTTTCTTATTACCAATATTATTTAACGGCTTGAGCATAGACCTATACTCCTACTCCGATTTTTATTATTATCCACGATTCAGTAAGTATATCTGTAAACCCCCCAAATCGCAAGCCCCCGAATAAAATTAACCAAACTACCAACCTCGACCCCGTAGGGGCACGGCATGCCGTGCCCTTACAACTGAGAGAAAAGGTGGACGGATGGGTTCGCTCCTACGAAGTTAAAGGCGCAATCTTTGATATTTTGTAAAAATTATGCTAAAATTAGCGCGGTGAAAAATTATGAATACACACGAAATGTATATGCATACCGCGCTTAACTTGGCGCGAAAAGCATTTGACGAAGATGAAGTGCCCGTAGGCGCGGTGATAGTGTATAAAGACCAAATTATCGCGAGGGCCCATAATCAGATAAAAACCTTAAAAGATCCGACGGCGCACGCGGAAATGATCGCTATAACCCAGGCGGCCGCGTATCTTGAAAACGAAAGATTGAACGAGTGTGATCTTTATGTTACAATTGAGCCCTGTGCGATGTGCGTGGGCGCGTCTATGCTCGCGCGCCTTCGAACACTGGTTTACGGCGCGAATGAATTAAAGACAGGCGCGTGCGGATCACAGATAGATCTCGCGGCTCCCAGGCTTTTCAACCATAAGATTGAAGTAATAAGCGGTATCCTGGAACCTGAATGCCGTACAATAATACAGGAATTTTTCCTGAATAAAAGATAAGCAGGATATAGGCTTTTGGCCTGTACCGACAACGCCATATTACGCGGAGAGATGCCCGAGTTGGCTTAAGGGAACGGTTTGCTAAACCGTCGTTGGGTTTATACCTAACCAGGAGTTCGAATCTCCTTCTCTCCGCCATTTTTTAAACGAACCCCTGAGAGGTGGTTCGTTTTTTTTTTTTTTGCGGGGCCCTGCGAAGTATCCTCACAGAGCAGGGTTTTACCTCTAAAAAGAAAAAAGGTAAAATTTCTTGATGAATAGATTGAGGCAGTGTATGCTTTATTGCGGGAGGAAAGAGATATGGTTCAAACTTTATTAAAAACAAACAATTACAGCGGCAAATATGTTGCTCTCGAAAGTTTTCAAAGTCACACCGTTATAGCTTCCGCAAACTTAAAGGGTCAGGGCTTGACTTTTGACAGAACAGAAAAATTAAAAAGAGAGAGATTGAAAAGATGTCAAATGTCAAGCCCTGACCCCATGGTCCTGCGCCATTCAAACCTCCTTAAGTTCTGTTTGAATAGTTTAATTTAACATCAGCCTTTTTGGGGAATTATAATTGTCGTTGACCGGTATTTATAATTGTCGCTCAGCACATGACAATAATCAACTTTATAAAAAAGAGTTACCGGAATGAATGGATACAAGTTCCGGAATACGCAAGTTGGCAATGGTTAGCTGGTATATTGGAAAAAGTTAGATTTTAAATTGACAATAGTGTAAAAAAATGATATCTTAAATTGACAAAAAGGTATGTGAAGTTTACAAAAAATTGGTGAATATAATGGGTTTAAAAAAAGAACAGAGAGAAATGATAAAGAAATTTTTAATTGAGAATGTAACAGAACATTCTCGTGATATTGTCAAAACCGCTTCATCTTTTTTCGGTATAAGCAGGCAGGCGGTACACAAATATATGAAACAGCTAATAACAGACGACATCCTCATCGTAGAGGGAAAAACAAGAAGCGTCAGTTACCAACTCAAGGATAAAGAATACACGCACCAAATAGTCATTAACCCAAGAGTAAGAGAGGATGTAGTTTGGAGCAAGTATATCAAACCGATATTGCCGAAATTGGAAAAGAATGTCTATGATATTTGCCTTTATGGTTTCACGGAAATGATGAACAACATTATTGATCATTCGGAATCGGAGCAGGCCATAATAACAGTTAAAGTAAACGCGATAGAAATTGAGTTTATGCTAATGGATAATGGTGTAGGCATTTTTTATAAAATACAAAAATTCTTAAATTTAAGCGATCCTAAATACGCGATCTTGGAATTAGCAAAGGGGAAGTTTACAACAGATGAGGCAAGGCATTCCGGCGAAGGTATCTATTTTTCATCACGAATATGTGATGAATTTGTTATTTTGTCGGGAGATCTTTATTTTAGAGGTCAAACGAATGGAGATTGGTTAACGGATGCGGAGCGCCTAAGTAAAGGAACAACGGTGTTTATGAAGGTAAATAAAAACACGAGTAAAAATGTGCAGAAAGTATTTGATGAGTATTCTCCAAGCGAAGATGATTATGGTTTTTCAAAAACAACGGTTTCGGTTAAATTGCTTAAGGACGAAGGTGAAGAGCTTATTTCAAGGTCACAGGCCAAAAGACTTGTTATGAGGTTTTATAAATTCAAAGAAGTTACGCTGGATTTTAGAGGTATTAAGACAATAGGCCAGCCGTTTGCGGATGAGGTGTTCCGAGTTTTCCAGGCGCAAAATCCAAGTGTTAATCTGGTGAGGATCAATACAAGCGGGGAAATAGAAAAAATGATAAAACATGTTTTAAGCAATGCTGAATAAAAATTAAAAAAGCGGTCAAAAGGGTACGGAGATAAAATGATTGATTTGCTCATGAAAACTATTATTTTGGACGCTTATAATGTGATCTATAGACTGCCGGAGCTTTCGGTGAAGCTGAAGGGGAGTTTACAGTCTGCCAGGCGTGCTTTACTGAATTTAACAATGGACTGGAAACGGGAGAGGGGATTCAAGGGTGATATTTATATTGTCTATGACGGGCAAGATGATGTATTCAATCCCGAAGGGTCGAAGTTTGGAAGCATTAGGAATATTTTCACCTCTTCCAGAGAAGAAGCGGATGACAGAATAATATCAATGGTGAGGCAAGCGGCAAAACCTTCTGAGGTAGTTGTTATCTCTCTTGACGGGAAAGTGGCCAATGGATGTAAAGTGTATGGGGCCAATGTCGAGAATCCTGATTTTTTGAGACGAAAACGAAAGAAGCGCAAGCGTATAGTTGAAGCTTCGAGTAAAGAACTTTTGTCCGGTAAAGCCGAACGGGAGATCAATGAATACTACGCGTCCGCCCTTGGCTTGGATTGATGTTTTGGGGTTTTATGGGATAGGGATTTTTTTCTTGGGAGTGATTCGGGAAGGGTTGGAAGAAAGAGTGTTAGTTTGAATTCGTAAATGGTGAAAGGCGCGGCTATTGTTGCGCGGGTCTTTATTAAGGTAATAAGTGGAGTAGATTTTATGGAAATAATTATTCATCGGGGGACCGGGGATTTTGGGGGGAAGAGTGTTGAGCTTCGCTCCGGAAAGTCGTGTATTTTTATGGATTTCGCTCTGCCGTTTGTTGGAGGGGATACCGCGCGGTTTGATCCTGAAAGTATTGAAGGGAAAACTGTCGAAGAGCTTGTCCATGCGGGTATTCTGCCGGAGGTAAGAGGTCTTTATAAAAACGAAGAAAAAGCGGTTGATGGTATTCTTCTTTCTCATTTCAATCTCGAGCATTATGGATTTAGTGATTATGTTAATCCCAATATTCCTGTTTATATGAGCCGGGGCGCGAAAGAACTTATTGATATAACCAATATTTTTACGGCAAAAAATTCAGGGAATATTAATGCTTCAATTATTCGGCATTTGAGAGCTTTCGAGGTTGGCAGTTTCAAGGTTACGCCGTATCTTGTGGATCATTTTGCTTTTGACGCGTTGGCATTTCTGGTGGAAGCTGACGGGGAAAGGGTTTTTTATTCGGGTGATTTTCGCGGGAGCGTCAGGGGAAGTATTTTATTTGACCGGATAATTAAGGATCCGCCGACTGATGTTGATTGCCTTCTCGTGGAGGGAGCTATGCCGACCGTGGGGGAGAATACGCGCGCTGATGAAGATAGTGTGCGGAGGAGAATCGAAAAGATACTGAAGGATAGTGACAGTATTACCTTTCTTTTCGCGTCTTCACGAAATATAGACAGTTTGGTTTCCGCGTACAAAGCGTGTCTTAAAACCGATTCGATTTTTGTGATAGATATTCGTACAGCTTTTATCCTGGATAAACTCAGAAAAGTTTCAAAAAATATTCCGCAATTCGATTTGAAGAATATGAGAGTTAAATTCACAAAAGATCAAGCTGAGGCACTGGTTCGCGCGGGATACCGCGCGCTTTTGTATGCTTATGACAAACGGAAAATAGATATGTTCGAGGTCAACCGAAAAAAAGAGAAGATCCTGATGCTTGCCGGGGATAATTCTATGTTTTCAAGTATGTTGAAAGACATAGATAAACCGGCAGGCGCGAAAATAATATATTCCACGCGGGAAGAATGTCTGACGGATAAGTTTCGGGAATATTGTGATAGAAAGGGGCTGGTTATTGAATACGCGTGTACAAGCGCGCGCGCGGCAGTGGACGATATCAAGGATTTTACTGACGCGATGCGGGCCAAAAAGGTAATTTATACCAATACGTTTGAACGGTAGAAATATTCGAGTTTATTTGAAAATGTTCGCTGAATTTTTAATAATCAGGTGAGGGGTCGGGGAGTTTTCCGACCCCTCATTCTGAAGCCCAAAGGGCTGAAGGATCTATAGAGATCCTTCCACTTCACTTCGTTCAGTGTCAGGACGTTTAAAGCGGCGCTTAAAAAAAAGAAGTATTTTTATTGACACCGCCGGAGTTTTAGGTATAATATCTGCTGAAGATGTAGTAAATGATGTGGGGAAATTTTATAATGAAACAAAAATTTTCCGCCGTGTGTTTTTTTACGCCGGTGTTTACTACGATAATATTTCTAAAAGGAGGAAGTGACTGATGGCAAAAGGAACAGTAAAATGGTTTAATAACTCAAAGGGCTATGGATTTATTACTCCTGAAGACGGAAGCCAGGATGTATTCGTACATCACAACTCAATTCAGGGTGAAGGCTATAAGTCTTTAGATGAAGGTCAGACGGTTGAGTTTGACGTTCAGCAGGGACAAAAAGGCATGGAAGCCGTAAATGTAGTAAAGCTGTAATGTGAGGAACCAAAAAAACAAGGCCCGGCAATATATTGTCGGGCCTTGTTTTTTTTTATATAAGTAGAAGGTTCTTATCACAAATAGATTGACAGATTTATTGGATTAGTGTAAAATAAAGTAAGCATTAATTGTTAAATTGGTGTTTATAGGAGTTCTTAAACCACGAGGTTAGGAAATCTTAGCCTGGTGGTTTTTTTATTTAAAGAGGACAAAGAGTATGCCAAATCAAAAAAGAAGAAAAAATGTGCGGAATGTCGCTATCATAGCGCACGTAGACCACGGGAAGACGACGCTTGTTGACGCGCTTTTGAAATACTCCGGGGCTTACGAGTTTAAAGATGGCGAGACTACTATTATGGATTCTAACCCTTTGGAAAGAGAGAGAGGGATCACTATTCTGTCAAAGAACGCGTCTTTAGAGTATAAAGGAGTGCAGGTAAATATTGTTGACACTCCGGGACACGCGGATTTTGGCAGTGAAGTGGAGCGGATCCTGCAGATGGTTGACGGTGTTCTTCTTCTTGTCGACGCGTTTGAAGGGCCTATGCCTCAGACAAAATTTGTTCTTAAAAAATCGCTTGAACTTCATCTGAAACCGATTCTTGTTATTAATAAACTTGATCGGCCGAACGCGCGCCCCGATGAAGTTGCCAATCTGACCTTTGATCTTTTTTGTGAACTGAACGCGACGGATGAACAGCTTGATTTTCCTATAGTTTACGCTTCAGGGAAAGACGGGTACGCGACGCTTGATCTTAATGATCCGAGAGAATCAGTGAAACCGCTTTTAGAGACGATCCTGCACAGAGTTCTGCCGCCGGTCGCTGATCCTGAACGTCCTTTTCAAATGCTGGTTACAATGCTCGATTACGATTCCTATGTGGGGCTTATCGCGATAGGGCGGATTTTTCACGGTTCCATACGTGTTGGTGATCCTGTGGCTCTTGTCAAAAGGGACGGAACTATTCGTCGGGGGAAAGCGACTAAGATACTGAAGTATCGAGGTTTACTCCGGGTAGAGAGCCAGGACGCGACCGCGGGTGATATAATATCGATTTCCGGCATAGAAGATGTCGAGGTAGGCGAGACTTTGGCATGTGTTGACGCGCCAAAGGGGCTTTCGACAATAAAGATAGACGAGCCTACCATTTCCATGAATTTTTCACATAATACAAGTCCTCTCGCGGGCAAGGATGGCGGTCGGTTTTTGACATCGCGGCATATTCGTGAAAGGCTGAAGCATGAAGCAATGATAAATGTCGGGATAAAAGTTGATGAGGCTACCGTTGGGGAACGGTTCAAAGTTTCAGGCAGGGGCGAGCTGCACTTAGAGATCCTAATAGAAACAATGCGCCGTGAGGGATATGAACTGGAAGTATCCCGCCCTCGAGTGATATTGAAAAAAATGGGTAAAGAAACCCTTGAGCCCGTAGAAGAAGTGGTTATTGAGGTGGATTCGCAATATCAGGGCGCTGTTATGCAGGCGCTTGGAATGCGAAAAGCGGTGGTTCGAGAGATTACGCCGACAACGTTGTCCACCACCAGGATGGAATTTGTGATTGCTTCAAGAGCGCTAATAGGGTTTAGAAGTGATTTTTTAGTTATGACACGAGGAACAGGGATCATGTACCAGAATTTTTTTGAATATCAGAAATATAAGGGAGAATTGCCGTCACGCCAGGCGGGTGTTATGGTGGCGCAGTCGACAGGGAAAGCGGTTGCTTTCGCGCTTTATAATTTACAGCCGCGCGGAGAGGTTTTTGTTTCGCCCGGAGATGACCTGTATGAGGGGATGGTTTTGGGGGTAAATAATAAAGGGGTGGATCTTGTAGTGAACGCGCTTAAGGAAAAAAAACTGACCAACATGCGCGCGTCGGGTTCGGATGACGCGATACAGCTTATTCCTCCAAGAAAAATGACGCTTGAATTCGCGCTTGAATTTATCGAAGATGATGAGCTTGTTGAGATCACACCGAAAAATATAAGAATAAGAAAATTGCATTTAAATGAAAATAATAGGAAAAGAGAGGGAAAGAGCGAGAGCGTGAAGAACTGAATCTCCCGGCTCACCTTGCGAAAGACAAGGCTATGGGGATTTAATTTTACCACTAACCACGGAGGTTGGTGTATTGGTTAGAGATAGAAATTTTTAAATTAAAAAAAACAAGGAGTTAAAATATTATGACGAAAGAAATAAAAAAAAGTGTATCTTTTGACGGGATGGGTATTGCCCCGAAGATAATCGAAGTGTTGGATCGATTGAAGTTTACCAGTCCGACACCGATCCAGCATAAAGCCATTCCCGTAGCGATAGAAGGGACTGACATTATAGGGGTGGCTCAAACAGGGACAGGCAAGACCCTTGCGTTTGCCATACCTGTTGTACAGCGTCTCGCGCGCAATATGGGAAGGTGTCTGGTAATTGTTCCTACCAGGGAATTAGCCATACAGGTGGATGAGACTTTTCGAAAAATAGCGCCTTTATTCGGCATAAATACTGTGGTTATTATAGGCGGAGTTCCCATGCAGTCTCAGTTGAAAACACTGAGAAAGAAACCGCGTGTTATTATTTCCACACCCGGACGGCTTGTTGACCATTTGAATCAGAAGACGCTTCGTTTGGATGATGTCGAAGTTCTTATTCTGGATGAAGCTGACAGAATGCTGGATATGGGTTTCAAACCGGATATAGAACGTATCCTTAAGGCTGTTCCAAAAAAAAGACAGACAATGCTTTTTTCAGCGACGATTCCCGGAGCGATCGTGTCGATAGGCACTACACATATGAAGCTTCCGGTTCATATCGAGATCGCCCCGTCAGGAACCGCCGCGGAAAATATTGTTCAGGAATTATTTATCGTAAAAAGAGAATCCAAAAAGAAACTGCTCGCTAAACTGCTTGAGCAGTATCGCGGTTCGATATTACTTTTTTCACGTACAAGAAAAGGCGCGGGCAAGATCAAGATCATGATCAAGGAAATGGGACATAAAGTGGCGGAAATACATTCGGACAGGACGCTTCGGCAGAGGAGAGAAGCCCTTGAAGGATTTAAAAGCGGATATTACAGAATACTTGTCGCGACTGACATCGCGGCCAGGGGAATAGATGTTGTCGGGATAGAAACAGTTATAAATTATGATCTTCCCGATGACGCGGAAAATTATGTGCATAGGATCGGACGCACAGGTCGAGCCGGGCATGAAGGCCGCGCCATTTCGTTCGCCACTCCGGAACAGGGCAGGGATATACGCAACATCGAAAGTATCATTAAGACGGCTTTACCCGTTTCGGAACATTCGGAGATTTCAGCTGAAAGATTCTTGGCGCGTACGGCACATCCGAAAAACTCCCGAAGTTCAGCGAAGGGAAGAAGTAAAAGAACAGGCCCGAACACAAGAAGAAACACAAACAGAAGCACAAGTACAAGCAAGCCGCCCCGTAAACGCCGGTGATGCGAGATAAATTTTAAATAGGAACGTCAAATTAAATAGGGACGTCTCCCAATTAATTAATTGGGAGACGTCCCTATTTAATTTGTTGTCATGTCTGTTTCGTCTGTTCGCCCGCGAAGATATTCTCGAGGAGTAGAATATCTTGGTTTTTGGGTGCTTCTGTAATATAATGAACTCTTCAAAAAAAAGGTTTTAAAAAAGGGAAGAGTTATGTTTAATAAATTGAAGACGCTTGTGATCGGCGATC